>Ga0126342_10007661_pt1 | contig 19318 bp, 12 predicted proteins | sample Cyp1metagenome_FD_92528 | JGI IMG/M metagenome (GOLD analysis project Ga0126342, IMG submission 92528) | Coral microbial communities from Lord Howe Island, Old Settlement Bay, Australia - Cyphastrea 1 metagenome | ecosystem: Host-associated > Invertebrates > Cnidaria > Coral ... | reverse complement strand
GGTCCGAATCCCTGGTGTTTTTAACATTTTGACTTCGAAATGTGCTTCGCGCCACAACGGCGTGCACTTTTTCGACATCGCAACTTCCAAAAGTGGTCCGACAATGGTGTGTTTTGTACATGTTCACTTCGAAATGTGCTTCGCGCCACAACGGCGTGCACTTTTTTGACATCGCAACTTCCACAAGTGGTCCGAAGCTGGTGTGTTTTGTACCTTTTCACTTCAAAATCTGCTTCGCGCCACAACGGCGTGCAATTTTTCATCTCTCGTCTGGCCAGATGGCTCCGCACCCGCCGCTTTAGCGAGCCTACTTTTCGACCCTCCGGAGCCACAAAACATCGGAAAAACACAGTGTTTCGCGACTTTCCTACCTTTTCGCGCATCTGTATCTTCTTTCTCCTGACTCTTTCTCTTCTCTGATCTTCTCTCTTCTAATCTTTCTCTTCTCTCTAACTCTGCCCTGCTCTGCTTTTCATCTGTCCATATTGTCGAAAGTTTGACTTCTAAACTTCCTTCGGCTATGTTATATTTGCGGTTCTGGGGGCTGGAAATCAAACGTGGAAAATTAACATCTCTACAAATGGATTATTTAAATGGAGGTGTTGATGAGAGTTCGGTTGCCACGATTACCAACGGGTACACGCTGGTGACCCACAATTACCTCTATAGTCTATAGGTTTCTTTTCCAGCAAGACAGGTTATTATATGATTTACCCTCTGGTAAACTAACATAGAAATGGAAAATCACCATGTTTAATGGGTAAATCAACTATAAATGGTGTATTTTCAATAGCTATGTTAAATTACAAAAGGGTATATGATTTAATGGGATTTAGTTTGCTAAGGTGGTGCCTCCCAATGAAATGTTGCTTTATGTTCACCAGATATCAGCCCATTCATTGCTTTATCAAACCCATTAAGTACATATAATCATATTTATATATTTATATATATATTTATATATATATATATATATTATATATATATATATGTATATAGATAAATGTTCACATAGTTTCTACCATTACCTACCAGGAAACAAATCTGAACCTACATATTTCAACAGACTTGTCGCGATTTAGCTCACTGGGGCGCCAGTGGAAGCATGGGAGTTCAACCAGCAGTCCGGTAGACTATTGGAGGTTCCATAAATGAGGGATCCCTAATCGCTGGATGGTTTATAAGGGAAAATCCTATTTTAATGGATGATAACCCATTTTATGAAACCTCCTTATGACTATTTTATGAACCAATGCGGGAATAGAACCATGCAAATCTGGACATATTCCACTCTTCCATGTGATTAACATCCCAGTTGCCAGCAATTTGGATTTTCAGAAGCACCAGAGCTTCTTCACCTGGAGATTCAACTTTTAAAAAATCCCAAAAAAGTAAGCACTGATTTGTAGTTCTTGGGGGTTCAGATTTGCCCCCGTCGGACTGCGAGAGCATGAAGCACATCGATCTGCGCCTCGCCTTTTCCCAACCGGAACAGCAGGTTCTGAACATGCTAGTTTTTCCTCGTGGCATCCATTCTCAACTACGTTCTCCATTTGGAGGAAAGGATTCGCAGTGACCCAGTGCAACAGTTTGAGCGACCGGAGGTGTGGGTCCAGTGAAGTCTGGCACCTCGAGGGACGTGCCAGGTTGAACTCTCTGGCCCCGCATCACAGATACCATAGATGTCCCAAATTCCCATTGGTTGGTTGATGAAAAAGGAGGGGTTGAAGGTTTACCCCTTGAACAACAGGTAAATGTTTGATCATAGATGGGATTAACCAGCTCCCGGCCCCAACCTATTTTTACCAAAAGGATATTACCCTCCGGTAAACTAGCAGTTCGCTATTGAAAATCACCATGCTATTAATGGGTAAACCCAATATAAATCACCATTTTCAATAGTTTTTTGTATGTTTACCAGAGGGTATTCACAGATACATTTGGCCACCATGGTGCTAAGTTGCGTTGCGGGAGAATCAGGATCCCCCAAAGATTTGGCCTGGAAAAGCAGCTGGTTGGGTTACCCGTGTTGTATCATCGTTCGAAGTTCTGGAAGATGTGAAAGTTATTGAACATCAAACGATAGCAAAGATCAGTTTCCAACAAACTGGATTATTTGTTTGTCTAGTTATCCTCATTATTTTCCATGAGTTATCCTTAGTGTTTTCCATGTTTTGTGAAAAGCAATTGTTTTATTTGGTTTTCCATAATAGTTAGCGAAGTTGGGAAGTTTATATCTCCGATTTCGCTGGGCTTTATGGTAGATCTATCGGTTGCTAGTTACTGAGCTTATAAAGCAACTAAACTAAGGTACTGTAGGGATAAATCCAATGGTTTTTTCATACGAAAAGTCGTGATCCCTACAGACTGGATTTTTGACCGGGCACATGGAGATCAACGTATCCCAAAAATATCATTAAGCCACTGGCAAATGTTTATGATTAGATCATACAAGGTGGTGCCCCCCAAGTTATAAGTTGGTTTATAATCCCATTAACTACATATATATCTACTATTATCTACCAGAAGTCCTAGTTATTAGAGTTATAAACCAACTTAGCTATCTTGGGGGCACCACCTTGTATTTCCAAATGTGCTCGAGTTATAGCCTCTGAGAAGGTGTAAAGACCCCAAGTTAAACAACTCCAAAATGCTCCAAATACAGTCTCAGAAGGTGTTTGGAGCTGTAGGGATTAGATCATTATTCCATATTAGCGATAATTCATTGGCCTTTTTATTTGGGAAGGTGGCGAGTTTTAGACATACCCATGAGTCATCGAAACCGGTCGATTTCCAGCCGGGTGTTGGGTGAACATGATCCAACAAGGTGGTTTGCATAGTAAGCTAACTATGGTTTATCAGGGATACTAGGTTAACCTTGGATGGGTACTTTAATCCTTTAGTCTTTTGGTATCAATTTCAATGGGATTATCTACTAACCAGCTAAGAATGCATTTTTTTCCAGGGTATCTAAGATTGGCCATGTATATATCTATAGTTTTCATGGGGTTTATTAACCAACTTATAGCCGGGAGGCACCACCTTAGATCATCATTTTCTTAAGATCGGCCTCTATTTTTTCTCCCCACATAGCATTTCTCAGTACAGTATTTTTTTCCATCATACCGTTTCCCATCGTTTCCCTGTTTTTCCCAGTATACAAGGCACATTCCAGGCAACTGCAAACGACTACAGGATGAATGAATGATTTTTTCTATCTTGAGGAAACTATGAATTTGCTAGCTTCAAATTAGGTTTGGAATTGATGATCATGATCCAGATATCAGATCCCATTTTTGGCGGATAGGACCCACCACAGATGCTCATGATACATGTGCCGCAGGCAGTCCTTTCGAAGACTTTCAGGTGGGGTGCGGGGCAAGTGTTGGTTGCAAGCAGGTCTTCCAGAGAGTTTGGGCAAACCGACTTTTTGTAAATTTGAGGCCCCGGTCGATAGCTAAGCTGACATTTAAACATTGGTTGATTGTTGTTTTTTTGGGCGGTATAAACAGTATTTCTACTATAGCTAATGGTTTTATAAGCCAACTCAAAAGTGGGGGGCCTCTGTATGTCTCCAAGGCTTGTGCGAGCGCTCGGCATTTTGATCGATATGCCCAACGCGGAAGATACTGCAGATACCCATGGTCCCATCATAACTCCAGATTTTAAAATCTACATAACTATGGAAAATCACCATTTTTAATGGGAAAATCCAATCTTTCTATGGCCATTTTCAATAGCTATGTTTGTTTACCAGAGGGTAAGTCCAATTGTGATTTATGATTGTGTCAATGGGAGATCTCCAGGATCCAATTGATGGAGGTACGTAAACGTACCATATGTTTGGCCATATTTTCTGGAGATATTCCCTTACATAGGCCTAAAACATAGGCCAAGAATATATGGTAGGTACCTCAAATTTAGGTTCCTGAAATGGCCATTGATCTACAGAAAGGCCATGGTATTTTGGTATAGTGTTTGCTGGGTATATGGGATTTTGATATATTTCGATCCGTATTAATTTAGATTCTTTTTAGATTTCGACCTGTTGCCAGCCCCCATAAAAATGTTTTTTTGATATATGTCATATGTATTCATATGTCATATATCAATTAATAGCAGTTTGAGCCGCTCTCATGTCTGGTTTTGCTCCATACCATGACAACCTCATTATTTTATCCGTAATTATGTTTGTTGGTCAACTATAGTCATCAGCAATACCCATGCAAACAGGACCCCCAGAGTTACAAGTTGCTTATACGATTACGTAATAGCCGGAATAAAGTCCGTGCAGTATAATATATTTAAATATTAGTTATATAATTTATTAGTAATAAGATTAATAGATCAGAATACCTGATAATGTCCAATGGTTAATGATAGTTTAATACAATGTGGTGCCCCCAAGATAGCTAAGTTGGTTTATAACTCTAATAAGTAGGACTTATGGTAGATATATCATGATATATCTACAGTTAATGGGATTATAAATCAACTTATAGCTTGGGGGGCACCACCTTGTAGCATATTGACAAATTAATCATTAATAGATCAAATAGTAAATCTGATATATAGATAACTATTTCCAGGGCCATTTAGGATAGTTTAATAGCATATTGATTATATATTTCCCTGGAAATGAGAACTTGGCTATGCTAAGAGCGACGGGTGGAATCCATTCCCATCTCGGTGAACTCCCCAAGAGTTGAAAAAACGGGCAAAGGTTTGCCCGAAAAAAACGGTAGATCCCTTGCAATGTGGGCCCCCCAGTTAAAAATTAGTTTATAAACCCTATGAAGTATGGTTATAAGTATCATAAACCATGGTTAAGCTAGTTATAAACCAACTAACTATGGTTTTTTGCGTACCATAAACCATGGAATTCACCTAGTTATGTGGCCCTCAACTTCGCGTTTTCGTGGCCACGGGGCTCCGACTTCGAAAGCGAGAAGCTTGGGAGTCTTGCTACAGACCACCTGAAAGATTGGACAACTCTTGCGTGGAGCAGGTCCACGAGAATAATGGCGCTTTATGATTGTCATTTAAGCAGCAGGCTCAGCAGACCACGTTCTCCAGAGTCGTCGACGCAAGGTTAGTGACGGTGGCAGACCTCCAACAGAAAGCGACGTTGTTCAACATGAGGGCGATGTTGTGGATCAGATGAGCAACGTATGAATAACGATATAATCATATCTAAGCACCCATGACTATGGAAAACATGACTATGGAAAGCTCCATAGATCTCGCCTATCGCCATCTCCCCATGCCCCCCAAAAAAAATATCCAGGCCATCAGCGGTTCGGCGCGGGCGGAGTACTCCACGGTGTTGGCCATGCCCGACAGCACCACGGAGATGACTGTTATCGTGGATACCCTCGGGGAGGCGGGGATCCAGCAAGAGAAATGGTGAGTTCTCATGATTTTTTCATGAAAAACATAGGAACATCTGGGAAAATCATCTATAAATGGAGGTTTGATGGTGATTTAATGAGATTTCATGGGATTTTGATGGGATATGTGGTGGGATATAAGGTGTTTAATGGTGTTTAATGCTGTTTAATGGTGTTTAATAGGATGTTGTTAGCTCCACGCGTTCGGTGGTGCCGCAGTTCCGTGGAAACCAAGAAATAAATTTGGTAATTTCAGCAACAAACATGGGGATGATGTAGTTGATCGTATTTTTTTAATAAAAGTATTGTATCAAAATTAGGTATGTCAGCGGGGAAAATAGTCATTTAATGGGAGTTAGTTTGCTAAGTTGGTTTCATGGGATTAATGAAATAACATTTATGTTTTTTTAAATGGGGATTCAAGCAACGCGCCCCAGGTCGACCGTTTTACTTGTGTTTGGCTTTCCGAAGGGTCTATCAGCCACCAAGTACGAATAACAATTTGGGAAAAGGTGAATTTTCACCATCTATTAAACATGGAATAAACATGGTTTACTGGCGAACTAGCTATAGCCAAGGATAGCCAAGGATTATTGGACATGTTTGGGCAATGTTATGGGCCTTTGGCTAGGAAACCAGCTGGCTGGGTTGTAATCGAAGCATCCAAAATGGCGCTCTGACCACGAAAATGTGGAGAAATCACAAAACCCATCGATCTATCTAACTTAATGGACTGTCCCAATGAGTAGTGGTGGCTAAGGGGGTAACCTTGGGTGAAGTCTGAACCGTCTGGGTAGTTTATTTCAGAACCAAAATATGTGCACCACAATGGGAAAATGCTAACAATGTGGGTCACTCCACAACGGAGAACGCAATCATGTCAATGTGATATGTATGGGTGGGTTTGGTCTTCCAAATATTTGAGACGATACTGGAGATTGCACATATCCCGTTGGTTTAAAATTGGGAAATCTACGTAAGAAAACTGTTGCTGTTTGATGGTGCAAACCATCCAGTCCTGTAGAAGTTCCGCTTCATTCTATTGTTGTTGTTTCATGTTTTTGGGTTTACTAATCTACTGTTTCATGTTCTTGGATTTACACATCTTGGATTTACAAGCTTCAGTAAGTAATAGTTTTAATAGTCCTACCATTACTGCTTGATGTTTGGAACATTTTTGTTATTTTTCCCATCATATTGGGAAAATGTCATCATCCCAGCTGACGAAGTCCATCATTTTTCAGAGGGGTAGGTATACCATGATATACCACCAACCAGATTATAATATATTATAATAGTCCATGATTTTCATTTTTTACCCCATGAGTAAATCCACCATGACTGTTGAATCTTGTATGAGTATTTTACATTTTTTGGTATATGGTCACCTTACTTGGGTGTGCAGTTTGGGGTTATTAATGGACCACTAGGTTCACCTTAACTGGATGGGTAGAAAGGCTAGAAACTAATCCTAACTAGTCTGACTTGATATGTGGCTGGGATTATCTACTACGCTCACCAGCGTGCAGAATTGGGTTCATTTTTTGCAGGCTATCTGGCTGATTGGCCATGGATATAAAAACCATGGTTTTTCGAACCCCCCAAAAGTTGGGGAATTTTTAGGCCTAGTGGACTAGTGGTTGATCAACTGCTGGAAGTGGTGATGAATAGAGATGGACAGTTTTACATGTTTTACGGGGAAAAACGGATGGGAATTTTATGGTTTATTTCATGAGGGGACTGAACAATTGGAAGTGCACTGAGAAAACTACGCCAACTTTGGCTAAGTTTGGTTTATAACTTCAATAACTATGGATATAACTATGGATACTATGGTTATAGATGTCTATACAGGTGATATATCTATAGTTGTCATGGGTTTTTTCTTCAGCAACCGTTCACTTCACGGCACTGGGGGCACCATCCTGTCCAGGTCCGCATCGATTTGCGCGATATCCTGGGCCAGCCTGTGGTCGGAGGTTCAGCAAGCTATTGGTGCGGATATTCTCAGGTTGGTGGTTTGGAACATTTGGCTTACCCTCTGGTAAACTAACATAACTATGGAACATCACAATTTTTAATGGGAATATCAACTATAAATGGCCATTTTCAATAGCTATGTTAGTTTACCAGAGGGTATTTTTCCATAATATATGGGAATAGTAATCCCAACTGACTTTCATATATTTTTCAGAGGGGTAGGTATACCACCAAGCAGTGCTGTAATTATGAAACAAACCTGTGGATATTTAACGTAGCGAACTGGGAAATCACCATTTTTAAGTTCGGTAAATCATCATGTTAATCATCCCGAAAGGGCCGAACTATTCAGGTGAGTGAACTATTATAATTTATCCAGATATTTGCATGGTTCCTTACAATGGGGAATCTTCAAGTCGCCATAGGTTTCAATACGAATTCATGGTTTAATGACTTGAAAAAATCAGCGATAGATCATGCTTTGGGATGATCAATTTTCAGGACACATCGGGTTGTGAAACCAGTTGTGAAACCACTTGCAAGAATGCTGTGTCTTTTGTTCAATCTTATATCCCATACAACTCACTATACATGGGTTGTAAATGGGTGATAATCCCCGTGACCTTCACCAGTTCCAACTGTCTGATGTCAAACTTGTTTTTCCATTACCCGGCCTGGTAAACGTTTACAACAAACTATGGAAAATCACCATGCTATTTATGGGTAAATTTTCGACTGGGCCATTTTCAATAGCTATGTTAAATTACCAGAGGGTACCATTATTCTGTCAGTCAAGTTGGTTGACTCAAAAATAGGTGTACTGGTGAGTTCATGGTGGTTACATCAACAGCAACTCAGCTGAATATCAAAACAACATCGTCCAATTTCCCCTGAACGATATCCCAAAACACCGCCTCTCAACCATATGATCCCATTCTTATCATGTTTTTTTGGGGGTCAAATCCCATGGAAAATCACCATTTAAATCCCATAAAAAAAATACCTGGTATGTTACCCTCTGGTAAACTAACATAACTATGGAAAATCACAATTTGTTTAATGGAAAAACTCACTATAAATGGCCATTTTCAATAGCTATTTTGACATAACCAGAGGGTACATCCCCATGACAGGTATTTTTTGTGATGATGATGGGTGCTGGCCGACCTGTCAGGTACCATGATTGGAAGTATCACCGCGCGTCTCTTCACCTTGAAAGGCGTTAAAGAGATGGACGCTTGGATTCCTTGGTGTGGACGGAGCGAAGAAAGCATTCGGTGATTTGTTCGGAAATTGATAGTGATTCATAGTGGTGATCAATCACTATTGACTATTAATCACTGATAAACAGAGATTGACAGTGATAGATGGTTATTTTTAGTGGTTGATCGTGATAGTCCATAGTGATTAATAAACATCCCCAAGCGACTGGATAGGTAGAAACTGATCCTGGATAGTTGTTTTTGCTATATATAAATGGAAAATAACCATAACCACCATGTTTTTTTTTGTGGGCTACCCAAGATTGACCATGTTCGTCTTGGCGTGGGTTGATGGTGATTATGATTTGATATCCCTAAGGGATATGGATGTGTTAATATACTTAAGAAACACCATGATATCAACAGTATATCAACCGCCACTATATCATTTTATAGGGATGTGAATGGATTGCATGTTTTGTTTTGCACCAAGCATGGATTGGGATCTAGAACTGATGAACATAGCTATGGAAACCACCACCAGTTGAACTACTTATACCTTACAGGATGGTGCCCCAGTGATGTGAACGTTGGTTTATAAACCCCACTAACTATAGTCACAAGTATTATAAGCCATAGTGAAACTGGAATTATGTTCACCACCTGAACGCGTTTTCGTGGCCACGGGGGCCCCATCCTGTAGCTATGTAGCAATTTACCCCTTGCAAATATTGTTTGGTTATAAATCCCATGACATCCCCAGGATTGCTGCTTTCTATCCTCATGTTGGTTTTCATGCCCAGAGCGATGAGAAACTCCACAGGTTCCCATGGTTTTTGTATGTTTTTGTCATGGGATTTATACCGGGTTTTTATGCCCCAGTTGTGTTTATTGGTTTATAAAGCATCGTAACTATAGATATAATGATATAACCCCCATAAACCCATTTTTTGACCCTAGTTCTTGGACTTAACAAGCAACTTAATAACCCATATAAACCCTAGTTATTGGACTTATCAAGCAACTTAATAAACCCATGTAAACCCTAGTTCGTGATATTCCCAATAAACCCAAAGGTTACCCTCTGGTTATTTAACATAGCCATGGAAAATGACCCATTTATAGATGGTTTACCTATCAAAAACGGTGATTTTCCATGGCTATGTTAAATAACCATGATAATCTATATTATCTGTTCACCAACTTAGCGATGCCGATGCCCGACTGGGGAGCCACCATGACTTCAGAAACCAATTCATATAGCGTAAGGTGCGACCTTTTCTCAGTGATGTTTGTTTGTTTAGATTCACAACAATCACCATAGATATCTATAGAATTCCCATGATAAACCATAAAATTCTATATATCTATAGATATACCCATCATAAACCATAGAATTCACCGAGTTCAACGTTCAGCAACTTTCTTTTACGACGTCCTGGAACCCCACACGGGCACCCTTTGTCTGTCCGAGGACCTCCCAGTTCGATGGGATCCTGCGAGGCGTAGCCCATGGGGAAAAACTGGATCTTCAGGATCCGAAAAAGTTGATAACGGTTAATAATGGATCCTAATAATGGTTAATAATGGTTAATAAGGATTGGTGATTAATGGTTATTAATGGTTAATAATGATTGATAATGGTTATTAATAATGGTTAATAATGGTTAATAACGATTAATCATCTATAGTCAATGGGAAGGATGACATCCCATATATTACAATGTGGGGAAAACGGTCGATAGCTAAGTTGGTGCAAATAACTCCAATTTCACTATGAATTATGGTACGCAAATAACTATAGTTTTATATATTGTATATTATATATAATGATCTCATGATGATTTCATGGAAATTCCACGGCATTTCTATCAAAGGGCAGGTCAAATCCCACGAACATCAGGATTTGGGCTATAAATCAGCTGAATTCAGGTGATTTTTCAATAGAAATCAGGGTGGCAAGTGGCAAGGTGGACCGAAGCGCCGAACCTGGGCCATTTCTTTTCCTTTCCGGCGATTTGATGATCCCCAAAATTCGACAAGAATCTGCTTTGGAACAGATCTGGTTGGTGGTTTGGAACATTTTTTTTCCACAATATATTAATAATGGTTAATCATGGTTAATAATCATTGGTTGGTGGTTTCAAACACTTTTTTATTTTCCATTTTATATATGGGATAATCATTCCAACTGACGAACTCCATCATTTTTCAGAGGGATAGGTATACCACCAGCCAGAGATGATTTTTCCATTCAGTTGGGATAATCCCAAGTGACGAATTCACTCTTTTTTTTCAGAGGGGTAGGGCTCAACCACCAACCAGATCAAACGTGGATGATCCCCTGCATACACCGGGCTCAAAAAAAGATGACCCTTCTTTCATGCCATCAACAGCCAGGAATGTCAGTAGCAAAACCATCGGAACTTGGGATACCCTCTGGTAAACGTTTACATAACTATGGAAACTCACAATTTTCAATGGGTAAATCCACTATAAATGGTCATTTTCAATAGCTATGTTAAATTACCAGAAGGTATCTTTTTTTGGACACAAAGCCGTTGGTCGAAAGCAGCCACCAAGTCACACCAAGTCATAGCTGGGATATTGGGATATTCACCCACCAGAATATGGTACAATGTGGGGCCCCCAAACGATAACTAAGTTGGTTGATGATTCCAATAACATAATAACATCCAAGTTCACTAGGGCTTATGATACGCAAATAACTATAGTTTTCATGGGGTGAATCTAAACCAACGTTCACATCACTGGGGGGCACCACAAAACGTATTTATTTCAAATGTTGACTGGTTTTGACTCATCCCGAATCCGAAAAAAATGAAGGTGGTGCCCCTCCAGTGATGTTTGTTGGTTTATAAAGCATCGTAACTATAGATATAACCCCCATAAACCCATATAAACCCTAGTTTTTGGACTTATCAGGCAACTTAGCTATCTTGGGGGCACCACCTTGTACTTGTTGGAACATGTTCATTTTGTTTCAAGTAACTTTTGCATTGAAGCTGGCCTATCCCACCCGTCCTGCAAGCAGGAACTATACCCATCCTGTTTACAGCGTCGTTGCAAACACTCTCTACAAGTCGTGGGGCCGCGTTTACGATAGCTAAGTTGGTAAACATAACTCCAAGTTCACTATGGTTTATGATACTTATGATAGTTATGGTACTTATGATACTTATGATACTCATGATACTTATGATACTTATGATACTTATGATACTTATAACTATAGTTAATGGGGTTTATAAACCAATTTATAATTAGGGGGCCCCACATTGTACCTAGTCGAATGCCTTTGCTTTCCAGAGCTGCCGAGACTCCTTTGAGTTTGACCTTGCCACGTGTTCCTCGTCCAATTTCTGCAGTCCTAGCCTGCTTCACGTAATCCCATAGGCCAGTGCGGTGATATCATGCCCGTAGCAAGCTGTAGTCCGTAGGCCAATTTGGCGGACATATGGTTGCATCCTTCCTCCATTACTCCGGAGTGAGTTCCTTTTCGCTGGGGACAACTATCTCAAGAATCACTCGAGTTTTTGGATTTGGTGTAAAGGCCTGCATGGTTTGCTCCCGGACAGGGGTATCATCAACTTATAGTGATTATAGTGAACTAAACCAGCCATCTTCAACTAAATCCCACTAAATCACAATTTTTAAGTTTGGTAAATCAACTATAAATGGCCATTGCCAATAGCTACGTAACAAATTACCTAAGGGTACATCCACATAAATCCCATTTAATTCCCATTGGCTCCCATTAAATCACCATTTTACACCATTAAATCACGATGAAATCCCATTAAATCACCATTAAATACCATTCAACACAATGAAATTTCATTAAATCACCATTTTACACCATCAAATCACAATTTTACCCCATCAAATCACAATTTTACCCCATCAAATCACAATTTTACCCCATCAAATCACCATTTTACCCCATCAAATCACAATTTTACCCCATTAAATCACCATTTTACCCCATTAAATCACCATTTTACCCCGTCAAATCACCATTTTACCCCATCAAATCACAATTTTACCCCATTAAATCACAATTTTACCCTATCAAATCACAATTTTACCCCATCAAATCACCATTTTACCCCATTAAATCACAATTTTACTCCATTAAATCACCATTTTACCCCATTAAATCACCATTTTACCCCGTCAAATCACAATTTTACCCCATGAAATCACCATGAAATGCGCATTTTAACTGCCATGTTTCTTCACCGGACCCATGGACGCCAGGGGCTTCTATTCGGCGTCTTGGACGCCATTGCCACCGGACCCCATCTACGAAGATGACACCACGGGTGGACGCTACTACAGGCGCCACGGAGGACCACGTTGCGGAAACCGTCGGAGGACCATGTCATTTCACACCAGGGAACCATACGTTCGGTGGGGGGAACTATAGGAAAAGCATAGGAAAACACTAGGAAAACCATAGGAAAATGGTGATTTCCATGGGATTTATAGCTGATTTATGATAGCTCAGTTGCGGGGCCACATAACTCTAATTTCACGTTTGGACTTATGGTAGATATATCGAACTAGTTGCCATGGGATTATAAACCAACAAACATAACTTGGGGGGCACCAGGGAACCATAGGGATCCAGAGCGTACCACTCAAAATTCGGAGCGTTTGAGAATGGAAACGGTGAGGATCTTTATGGCGCGGGAACCAAGTTATATATATATATTATATATAATATATATATATATTATATATAATATAATATATAATATATATATATATATATTTTATATTATATATATAATATGTATATAATGTAGTTGTTATATTTAACATTATAATATAAACACCATTGGCTGAAATAATTATTGATTTCTATATTCAATATTGATATCTATATATACTTGATACCTATTCAAAGGCACTATAGATAATGTTAAATTTATATTATTTGTAGTCTATCTTTTCAGCTATATACTTTTCGATGTCTTCAACAATAGCTACAAGTACACTAAGTACACACATGTTGAGGTAAAATACATGGTTTTATATCTATACGTATATGTTTTTTTTTTTTAAGAGATCTAATATATAATGGCATTTAACCAAAACCCAAAATATGAATAAGAGCTCACCAAGACTATAGCAAAGGTAAGAAAGCCCAGTAAGAAAATTTAAAACACATCAACAAAAACATGGGGGCATCTGCATCAGTCAGGTGTCTAATCAGTATATAAATCTTCTTATATCCCATTCATCACGCCAGGCGCTTAGTGGTGCGCTTGGACGGAAACCAAGTGCTGAACTCGCCCATGCCGGTCAGGAAGCCGAGATGGGTGTGGAATTCACCAAGAGAAATTGTGATTTAAGGAACAATCATATGGTAATTATATGGTGATTTTGTGTGGTGATTTCGGCAATTTGAAGCAGACATGGCGACGTTTCACCAGATTTCATGGGATCATACCGAGATATTAATGCTGATAACATTGCTGATTTCATGGTGATGAGAAGGTCCTTAGCGTGGGAGTAAACAAACAACCATGTTTATCAAAGTTAGTCAATGTTTTGGGGATGCAAATTTTGATTCAATAGGCGATGCAACCAACAGTATGATATATGGATGTGTCCATAAACACGGTGATTTTTTCATGGTACACTATAGGAACTCACCATGGGAGTTTAGTGAAACCGGTGATTTTATGGGATCTCATTATTGGCGATATAGATGGACTTATTTATATAATTGTATTTCAATATTTGAACAACAAAGTTAACCAGTTCATATGATTTTCTGGTGATTTTATATATTCAAACCGGGGTAAACATGATGAAACCAACAACGATGAGGCATTCATTGTGTTTTATGTTGTTTTAATGATTGATTATTTTGGGTTTTATTGATTAAACAAGTCGCATGATGGATTCTTGTAACTAGGTTTGGGAGATGGGATTGAAATCCCTGGACGGATTTTATGAGTTGTTCTAAACATCAACATAAATCAACATTGCATCCAATTAAATTTAATCAATTATCTTTGTTGGGGCGCCCATCTCATGTATTTTTAATATATGTCTATTGCATGTAATTAATGTTTATGGTGAAATATTGCACCTCAATGACTTCAGTCGATACCAACTAAAACAAAGGCTGTTTAACTTAGTGACATACTGATTCTTAGCGATCTAGTTGTATTTCATCAAAATGAAAACCAGCAATAAAATGACACATAATCCAACTGAATTCAATCAAACCACTCAAAAACAGATTAACACACATACATACTATATATAAATATATACATTTTAGATATTATATGTATATATATATATATATATATATATACGGAGGTTTTCTAAAATAGGGGTACCCCAAATCATTCATTTTAGATTAGGATTTTCCTTTATAAACCATCCAGCTATTAGGGTACCTCCATTGATGGAACCCCCAATGTACATGGATATATCATTACAAAGTGGTGTCCCCCAGTTATAAATTGGTTTATAAACCCTATTAACTAGTTCGTTGTATCAATTATAAACCATAGATATTATATGCATGTATACATATGTATATATATATATTGGCCAACTTAACTAAATAAGTTGTCTATCATCAACTTAACTAACTATTTATATATATATATATATATTTATATATACACCAAAAGATCATGATGTGATAATATCCACAGCTATAGAGGCTGAAAACCATACTAAACTATATATATATATATTATACATGGCATAGAATCCCCGGAGGTACCCAGAAGTCCCAAAAACTTCGACCTTGCTTCGCTCAGGTGACGATCCTGTTGGCCATCTCGGACCCGACCCAATCCTTCGTCATGGCAGGCCGCGAAGTCGTGAAAGGACCCAAGGACCCTGCAGAATTCAGGTCCGAAAAACCAGTTATAACTGGTTAAAACTGGTTAAACATAGTTATGGTTAAAAATGGTTAAACATGGTTAAACATAGTTGTAAATTGTAAATGGTTATATATATATATACATGGTTATAAGTGGCTTTATAAATAGGGTGATCATTCCATAAATAACCTGATTTCACTGACTTTTAATTGGTAAAAATCGGGCCAGAACTTTTGTGGGATTTCACTGAAGAAACCCAACGAACATGGGGGACGTTTGAAAATTAGGGATTCAATGATGGATACAAACCAGGTACAAAGTGGGGCCCCGTTGACGAAATCGCTAAGTTGGTGAACATGACTCCAATTTCACTATGGTTTATGGTACGCAATTATAGTTCATGGTGTTTATAAACCAACAAACATCACTGGGGAGCCTCACAAAACGTAGCTAATTTGGTGAACATAAGCAAACTAGTTTTGTAAGGGTCAGATAGCCATTAAACATGTTTTTTCGCCATGCAACATGTTTTTTAGCCATCAGATATGGTTTTGGAACCAACAATACATTGGGTTTAATGAAGATTTAACAACACACGTTGGCAATTAGCCAGACAGTGGAATTTCATGGGGAATGTGTAAGCAACACTTATATATAGTGGGGACACAACCACAAACAACCAGCAATAGGCATCAAGAAGCAACATTATGATTATGATAGAATAGAGAATAATTGCTTGTAATTGGTATATAATATGGAAACCAAGTACATGGGTATGGCTACTTTAGTGTCTTCCAGCCATCAAACAACAAACATGCGCTCTAACGGGATTGAAACAACAGCGATCGTGTATGAAACAAACCAGTGCATTGCATGTCAATTGTTAATGATGATAGTTTTGTGGTATATAATGCAAGATGGTGCCACTGTTTCTTGACTAAATTGCTTGAACAGGTTAACTAAAAGCAAACAAACAAAACTTGGGCGCCACCCTGTGGAAATTTGAAGCGATGTGCATCAATATCATGTAATTATACATACAGTCAAATAGCAGTGCTGGATTCATGATGGTAAAATCATGTGGAAGCTTGGTTTCAAAAACATGAAGTCAGCTGGGGAGAAACCGTTCCAAATTCACCATGGGTGTTTTTTGTTTCAACCAAATTCGGGTCATTTTAAATGTTTTATGGCTTACACAGCCTTTTCAAATCTTCGCTGGTAAACTATTCCCACTTCATGTACCCTCTGGTGAACTAACATAGCAATGGAAAATCACCATTTTTAATGGGAAAATCCACTATAAATGGCCATTTTCAATTGCTATGTTAGTTCACCAGAGGGTACCCATTTTAGCCGTAGGTCATTTGTACAATGTGGTGCCCTCCAGTGATGTGAACGTTGGTTCACCCCTTGGCATCCCTTGACTAGTTTGATGATGTTTGATGTATCTACCGTGCATCCAACGCAGAAAACGTACTTATTTCAAGCAACTTGGTCAAGAAAAAAAAGGGCATCACCTTGTGGTTATCCGATTGCATGTCCATGATATTTCCATTTAACTAATTCAATCCCATCAAATCATTCTTAAATCACCATTTTGGTTCGGTTAAATTTCACCAAATCGAATTTCATCTGATTAAATCATATTATATCACTTTTTTTCAGTCCCATCAATTCATTCACCATTTCCTGGTCGCCAGGCGACTACACCAGTTATAGACCACATGGATGATGAAATCTCATGAAATCAGTGAGTTTGCAGGTGTTTGCCTCTGGTAAACATACAAAAAAACGATGGACATTCAGCATGCTATGAATGGGGAAATCAACTATTTCGACTGGGCAGTTAGTTCAATAGCTGTTAGTTCACCAGAGGGTAAACCAGCCAGTCTTGTCCATTTATCCCAACTGGCAGTGAAATATGGTTGACAATCACCATCGTTGGTCAAATTCCATGTGGATCACCGAACTCCAGGCGACTACACCATTCATCCCAACTGAATACTTAGATGGGCCATGGAGTTAGTGAAAACTGGTTATTAAATGGATTATTTCATTGGGATTATTTTGGGAAAAAACAGTTACTAACCAGGAATCGTTAATCCCATGGCCCATCTATGTCAATTCCATGAAATGTCCATTAAAATCACCATTTCTCCTTTCTACAAATTGCTGCTCCCAAACGTGATGTGAACGTTGGTTAACAAAAACTCCATGAATACATATGAATACTAGTGCGTTATATTTAGCATGAACATCCATAAACCATGGAATTCTGCCACTGAAATAAGGCGTGGCGTTTCTGAACGCTATCGCTCGACAACGGAGGGCCCCACTTTGACTACTTAGATGGGCCATGGGATTCACGATTCCTGGTTAGTAACTGGATTTTGTTACCCCAAAAAAAACCAATGAAATAATCTTTACTATAACTAGTTTTCCCTAACTCCATGGCCCATCTTTGACTACAATGTGGTGCCCCCAAGATAGCTAAGTTGGTTTATAACTCCAATAACTATGGTTTTTGGTACTTAGAACTATAGTTTTCATGGGGTTTATAAACCAACTTATAACTGGGGGGGCACCACCTTGTACTAACTAGATATCCCTAACTCCATGGCCCATCTTTTGACTATGGTTAGATGCTGCCAGGTGACTACACCATCGCCAAGGCCGGGGAGCCGGTCTGGTACCAGGTGCGTTCCGCCACCCTGGCGGGGCGTCTGCGCGTCACCGGGGGCGATCTCTATGAGGTGCTCTTTGAGGCGGCACCGGGGCGAAAAAGCCGGAGAGTCACGTGGATTTGCCCACTTTTTAGTGGGAATTTCCATGGAGTTTACCATCTGGTTATGACTAACATAGCCATGGTATAGATGACACATAGAAATAGATGGTTTACCTATTAAAAAATGGGGATTTTCCATGGCTATGTTAAATAACCCAGAGGGTAAGTGGAGAATTTCCATTGGAATTTCCATGGAGGGGTTATGGTGGTTTATGTCAGATTTCCATGGGGATTGTACCTCTAAAAATGGCAATTTCACCCCATAAGTACCCCCAACGATTGCTATTTCACCCAATGATCTTTGTACTTTTACCAATCTTATAGGTACTCGGCGAAGCTACAAAGTGGGGCCCCCAAGATAGCTAAGTTGCTTTATCATTAAAAAATAACTATAATTAATTATAGGGTTTATGAGGGATAAATCGGACTAGTTACATAGGGTTATAAACAAACTTATAGGTGGTTGCCCATTGTTGCAGTTCTGGCCTATGTAACTCCTGTTACTAAGGTTATAAATCACTTGATTGAGGTCTAACCCAGTTCGAAAACTGTTAGTTGGGCCAAACAACTGTGGTGACCTTTGCGCTTGAGCCAGTTCGTCCGTGGCTCAAGCTAGGCTTACTGGCACATTTGGGCAGCTGCTCAGACTGGCCCCTCGATAGCGATTTGTTGGTTTATCAATGACGAAAAAGAGCTTATGGGGGATATTAATGATGGTTTCTTATGGCGGATTACCCAAAATGTACTAAAAAAACTTGTTTACTCAAACGGTCTAATTTTGAATTAATTGGAGTGGAGGTTCCCCACTCCTGGAAACTATTTGTTATGTAGGGATTCTTCATATGGAAACAACTATTCATTTCTGCTTGTTTAGGGGTCAAGGTGATTGATACTTAGACTAGGGTTCTAAACCAAGTTGTAACTGGGGGGGTCCACTTTGTAGTGAGTGGATTTGTTTGTTTCGCGTTTCTTGCAATGCTTCAAGTATCTGTTTCGTTCCCGAGTGGTTCTGGAGAAACTCTGCTGCTCCCAGAACACTCCAAAGTGGGGGACTTGAAAATTCTGGCCCAAAAAACTTTC
>Ga0126342_10007660_pt1 | contig 19321 bp, 17 predicted proteins | sample Cyp1metagenome_FD_92528 | JGI IMG/M metagenome (GOLD analysis project Ga0126342, IMG submission 92528) | Coral microbial communities from Lord Howe Island, Old Settlement Bay, Australia - Cyphastrea 1 metagenome | ecosystem: Host-associated > Invertebrates > Cnidaria > Coral ... | reverse complement strand
TAGTAGTCGTAGTAGTAGTAGTCGTCGTCGTCGTCGGCGTGCTTGCGTTACAAACAGTCGCACCTTCTCTTGCCTCTCCCTCCTGTCTTTTCCCCCCTACCTTTCGTCCCCCCCCTCTCAAGTCGTATCAAATCGTGACCACATATATGACATCTGCTTGTAAGGCAATCACCGTGCAATATGTGAATATTGTTGCAATGTCGCTTGAAGAAAGCCGCATCTACATGCTACCAACTGCTGGGTCGATCTGGTTCAGCATTTGCTGATTATGTACCCTGCACAACGAGTGGCGAAGCTCTTTGGTGACTCCGCAGATGCCGGCTCCAGTAGTCATTGGGCATGGCCACCAAACTTTAAAGGTGCGGGCACGGGCTCAGGGCCCCATGTGACTCTCGTGTGGCTAGGGTTTTTGATGGTTTTTGGCTCTTCTGGCCAGTGGTCAAACCGAGATCCATGAAATTCAGGAAATAGGATAAGGCTTATGAAGGCAATTGTCACACACACATGGATATAATACTGTACATACACACACATACATGCGTACATACATACATACATACAGACAGACAGACATACAGACAGACAGACAGACATACATTACATTACATTACATTACATTACATACATATATATATATATTCCAACATGAACTTACAGTAATTATACTTCATTTTGGTAGCTAACGTCGATACTGTGCTGCATAGCTTTGCCCCGCTGAGTTTAGCAGGCAACAGCATGCCGCCAAGCGGCAGGTCACCTGGCTAGGAATTTAGAGCATCTAGGGGCACCTTGGAAAACCTTGGGTGATCTTGGCTCATGGCATAGCATTTCAAGATGAGATAATTTGAGGCGTGCGGCAGTGCGCAAAGTTTCATTTTACACAGTCCATATATATGGTTGTGACTCAATCGTTCTGCCTAGGCACTAAACCGATCTCATGCACGTCATGAGGCTGCTTCCATTGGCCCTTTGCTGAGCACCACATCCATACGCATTCGTCGCATTCAAAGTAACCTAAAACAAGCATGGGTGTTTGTTGAATTTATTGAGCAGTTGACTTTTCAGTTCCTTTACTGCTTCACGACCCAAGGTGCTGCTTTATGTTGGCAGCCGCTCAGAAGTTTGTGAGAGTGCCTGAGCTGCATTTAATGATTCACACCTGTCTCCCCAGAGCAGATACGATGGATATTTGCGTTTGACAAGCTGAACTTCCAAAGCAGCAGCCTCAAAATCTCTCTATATTGGGACCTTCGTTGTGCAAGAGATTGCACCGTCTTCGGTCTTCAGCGGTCTTCATGCAATTGCGTGATCATTCACCAGCCCTCCCCTGTTCAAAGCAGAATCGTAAGAATATTTTTGACAAATCAGATAACATTACGAGTAACATCAGAATCATATCTGACAAATCAGATAGCATGTCCCAACATGTCCCAACATTTTTTGTCGACTTGTGCAAGCAACAAATATTCCAGGTCGTCCCGGTCAAGGGGCAGCTTTGCTGCAGTGCCATGGATGCACAGCCGGGGCAGCCGGGAATCTACCTGAGGGCATTTGAGGGCTTTCGTGAAACAGGGAACAACGACTCAATCACTGGCTGACAGCTGCTGGTGATTCAGCAATGCTGCGCATTTTGTGTGGGCCCTGCTGTGTTCGCACGTTTTGAAGGGGTCTTCTTCCCTGCAGCAAAGGCAGAAATCTATCAAGGAGCTCTTCTACACATCCGTGTCGCTGCAGGAGGGTCTGTAGTTTTCATCTCTACCCTAGTATGTTGAATATTCAATATTCCTGATCTGCATGAAAGACCATATCTGAAATTATTCAAATTGAGGAGGAGCATGATGACAAAAAAAATCCTGTCAAAGATGCTTTGTGCCTTGGCATATTTGGCAGTGTGGCCGCCATCTCATCTCCTTTATGTTGTTTTGAGGCTGACATGTCACAGAACAAGTTCTTGACGCAATTGGCTATTCCCATCTATCTGTAGATATAGATAGATAGATAGATAGATAGATAGATAGATAGACAGACAGACAGACAGATAGATAGATAGATAGAGAGATAGATAGATAGATAGACAGATAGACAGATAGACAGATAGACAGATAGAGATATAGAGATATAGATAGATAGATAGATCGATAGATAGACAGACGGACAGACAGACAGATAGATAGACAGACAGACAGATAGATAGACAGACAGATAGATAGACAGACAGATAGATAGACAGACATAGACAGACAGACAGACAGACAGACAGACAGATAGATAGACAGACAGACAGACAGATAGATAGATAGACAGACAGACAGATAGATAGATAGATAGACAGACAGACAGATAGACAGACAGACAGACAGATAGATAGACAGAGAGACAGACAGATAGACAGACAGACAGACAGACAGATAGATAGACAGACAGACAGACAGATAGACAGACTGACAGACAGACAGATAGACAGACAGACAGATAGATAGACAGACATACAGACAGATAGATAGATAGACAGACAGGCAGACAGATAGATAGATAGACAGACAGACAGATAGACAGACAGACAGATAGATAGACAGACAGACAGATAGATAGACAGACAGACAGATAGATAGACAGACAGACAGACAGATAGATAGTAGATAGACAGACACACAGACAGATAGATAGATAGACAGACAGACAGATAGATAGATAGATAGATATATATATATATATATATATAACATAGAATAGCAGAGATGTACCTATAAATCATGTACTCTCCACGGGATGGGGTTTGAACGGTGTTTGCGAGTCTGCCATTGCTGACGCAATGAGAATGGGAGACTGTTTTGCAGCAGTTTCAGGCCTGAAGACCTGCTTCAGACGGGGCCTGAGCTTTGATTATGCGTCGCGGAGAGAGTAAGAAGGCTTCAAAAAGTGTTTTTTTCATATACTCTTGGTTGTTTGGGCTAGCTCTCAAGTCAAGGCAAAACTCCTCGGGCTTTGGCAACACAGGCCAGAGACTGTAGCCAAATGTGTGCCCGAGATATCCCGAGATATTTCTTGTCTACTGTGCAGACTGCGACAGATGAAGAGGCAACATCCCAGGGGTGAGTCACTTGACACTTGGCAGGAATGATCACGCATCTTCCATGCCGGGTGGCGATGAAGCTCAATGTACCTTGGCCCGGTATCAGCCCTGATGTGATTTGATGCGTGATCGTGATGGTGTGGTCCAAGCTTGCTTGCTCCAAAGGCGTCGTTCAGCTTGGACGCCTCTTGCCCAGCAGCGTGTCCACTCCTTGCAGATCCCACCAGCAAGTCGAAAAAGGACGCCGGCATTGCATCTGCATTGCAATCATTGCGATCCATAATCTTGGAATATCTTCGAACAAAAACGGACAAATTTTTCCGCGGCGATGCTTCAAGTTTTGGATGGTCATGAGTGATGGCAGACTAGGGCTCCTAGGCATCCTGCTAGGACCATCTGTGATCACCGCTTTGTTCAGGAGTTTTGCATCAGCAAGTGTGTGGTTGCGGACCAGTGTGCATATATCAATGCTGAGGCCTCTGTGGGCGCATGTCAATCCAGCAAGTGATCTTTTTTTTATCAGAGCAAAGACTTGGGCAAACCGGGCACGACAATCTGAAATTGTTTGAACAATGCAGGGTAATTCTTGGATCAGATTGCATCAGGTGCTTGCAAGATACTGATATCTGAGTTTCTGCAGAGACAGTGAACACCATTGGCCCACAACACTTGGTGAGTGTCATGTGCTTCATGGCAACAGGCACCCGTTCCTGACGAAAAGCTTGGCTCTTGCCGCGGGCCTATAGTGCCAGGTTGCGAGGAACATAGCTTGGATGGCACTGTGGCTCGGCAGGCACATCTCAGATTGTGACTTTGCTACCCGTTTTGGGTGCAGTTGGATTGATTTGGTTCAACAAGCACCTGGGGTGTCATGAGACTTGGGAGGGGGAGTCTCAGCTTGGTTTCAAACTGTAGAAGCTGGGGGGCAGAGGACACCTGTCTTCGGTGCGGTGCCTTCCGCGTCTTGGAAAATGGGCTGCTTGGATTGGAAGTGCTGTGTCGAACATTCAAGCTGAGGCAGTGCAGAGTTCCATTACCAAATAAGTGCGAACATGTTCAAACCGTTTCAATCAGCTTAAACCATGACTTTTTGCTCCAAGACCAATTGGTTCAGAATGCATAGAGTGATAAAGGTATATATATATATACATAAGATCTTGAGCATGCCGCCTTAGATTCTCTGTAATTAATCATTGTAATCTATGCACGTCTAGGCGATGCATTGTAGCATGGCCGCCGCCAATGTTAGGAAGTGCCACCTTTATTACAAGAAGACAGCCTATGGAGTTCTTGCACTTCTGGTCGTAGTGGTGCTCGTGCTTCTCTGGTAGCATGGCTGCACCTTGCGCCAAAGGATGCCAAAGGTTACAGGCTTGACCTCTTCCAGTCGCCAAATTTCGCCCTCCATGCTCAGGATTCTTGGAGATCTGATGCTGCGGCCTGCGACCAATGAAACAAACTTGGAGGCAAGGCTAAGAAAGTAGGCAGTGCCACTGGCAGAAATTCGATGGTCGGTTTGACATTCAAGTCATGACTTGTAAAAGCTTTCGATTAGGATGCGCTCAACTATCGATCCAAGCAGAAGTTTCGCAAGCCGGACTCCGATGGAACCGGCCGTTTCCTGGATAACACAACCAGCATCAACCAGCTATGACCAGCTCAAATAGGTCTGCGGAAGCCAGCGACCATCGAGTGGCAGTAATTTTGCACCAACCCGAGGTCATTTGTATGCATTGTCCACCAACCTTTGCAACACAATCATCGGTGGACCTGGTCTCGCTCTCCACTTCCGTTTTCAGGCCAGTCCGGGGGCAAGTATCATCAATCCAACGGCTGCTGTATTTGATATTTAAGTTGAACATGCACGTGTTTTTCCAGAATATAATATATAACTTAGCGCATAATATTATGTGTCTATATATATAATATAAACATTTGCACTGCATATATTACATAGCGTAATTATGTATATTATTGTATTACGCAGATTTATACATAATTATATGCAATTATGTAATTATATACAATATAAATAACATGTAATATTGCGTAATTATATACTATGAGATACATATGGGTTGGACAATCTGTGCGTGTGGTTGAGTTTTGCCCCCGGTCACGTCCAGTCACCCATCCTGAGATCAGGCGGTTTTGATTTGCTGGGCTGCTGTAGTTGCAGCAAGCTGCTTGGCACAGAGTGTCAGCAGTCGAAACTCGTCCACGGATATGAACAAAGCATAGAAAGGTAGACACACTTGTACCGTTGCACCGGTAGAGAGGCCACCAGTGATGGAAGTTTGATGTTGGATGCCGACCAAGACTAGGTTGGGTGTTGCTCGCCCTCCTGACGGATTATGATTTATTGGTTTTGGGCACCAAAGAATTTGGTACCGTGCCATGTCTGCAATTTTGCTCGCGTGGCTTGCGAACAAATTGTTGAACAGTTTGTTCATGCTTGAGCCGCTTGAGCCTTTGATGAGCTTACCGGTTGTCTCCTGCTACACACTAAGGCGTTTCGGAACTGTGTTCTGGTTGCTTGGGGCCGGTCGACTCAACGAAGGCTCCAACGGAATCTTGCTGCGCATGGCAAGTGGTCAGAGAATGTCCTATACTAGTAGATGTCAAAGCAGATGTCAACTTTCAAGAGTTTGCATGCAAATTGCCAGGCTGATGTTCGTCAAGGAGAGTTTTGTGATCATCGTCTATATTTTTTCCGTTGTTGGCAGCATAATTTTTGGAATTCAACAGCTTAGATTTTACCAGCAGCTGGACGAACAAAATGATGCCAGGCTGCATTTTTTCGAGTTCGTGTGGCCAAGCCGTCATTTAATTTTGTTGAGATACTCCGATCCGGATGTATCAAAGAATCATGTTGTTTCAACCTTGCAAGTGAGCCGAGGACACAATGAAGGACTATGCGGTGATTATTTCCGATTTGCCAAGTTTAGCTGGAACCGAACCGGTTGAACAAGAGCTCAAGGAGAGCATGAGCAATTCGAGCTGATTTTGGCAAAGTACATTCAAACAGGGTGTGGGCCGGGAGGGAGCTTTCCGATGCTTCCTGTTTTCTTTGAAGCGATTGACATGATTGACGACCTGGGAAGCGAGGGCGATAGGCTTGGGGATGGGGCGCGTTTGGCCAAAGAAGTGAGCGGACTACGAGTGACACATTGTGACACTGAACATATACTGATATATACTGAACATATTGAACCCATTAAAACATATTAAAACCCCCTTCAGCATCCTTCAGCCAAGACCAAACCTTTGCAGGAGTGCTTGGAGACGAGCACCTCACAAACTGTCGTTGGCGTGTCTATTTGTTGGGTCTACAGGGAGCAAAAGGACAGGCACCGTGCTGCTGCTCACAGCATCCACAGTAATCAATCACACGGAATTATTCCGATATCAATTATTGCACACATGCATATTACACTTGATTTGCATCAGCTTGCGCCAACTAAACGGAATGAATGGGTCGAATGAGTTTAATGATGGTTTGAAATCCCTTGCCTACATTCACCACTCATAGGTTTGAATCTGCTTGTAGGACACAATTCATGTTGAGATGATGAAGTCGCTGCACAAGCAGCAAGGCCCACATGAATTGAATTACCCTGGGGCAAACTAACATAGATGTGCAAAATCACCATTTTGACTGGGAACCCTCTTGTACTTGTCACGTCTATATGCGATTGTGTGTATTGCACCATGTTTGCTGCAGCATTCGGCTGTTCATCCATAATTCGATGTAACAAGCGCAAAGGTCAGAGAGTCACGCACTTCCAGCAGCCAGTTGAGGACAGACTTAACGGATCTGAAGGGATCAGTGCGGAATGTGATCAGCGATGCTGCTTTGCACTGCGGTAAAGTCTGAGGAGATGGGGCCGTTCAGGCGGAGGCTCTTCGAGATTGAGAAGATGATTCTCTCAGAGGCAGTTAGGGGGACCTGAAGAGAACCTCCATCTCTGGGAATCTGCGGACCGCGGTTCGAGTTCTTTGTTCGAATGATTTTCAGATTGCAAGATCATGCAAGATCATGGTCAGGTCACACGCACTTAGCCTGGAAATGGATAGCAGTAGAAACCCACACACACAGATCTTAGCAATCCTTAGCATTTGGATTCACGCTACTTTGGCAGGGCGAAGAGCAAGAAGTATCAGAAGCTGCAACGGCCTCAGTAATGGGACACGAACAACTATATAATGGATTCTCCGGAGCGAGCAGCGAGCACATGGTTGAGAAGCCACCCTTTGGGGCTTTGGGCTTGCCATAGTCTGCAGTATGGTGCTTTAGACTACTAGCACTGGATCCCGCAGCTGGATATTTTGTTCCGCACCATATTCAGCCATAATATGGGCCATGTTCATACGAATCCGAAAAGCTGAACAACCACATACAACCACAAAGACTGAACCATCTGGACCATGCACAATCGGGCTTGCTATATTATACGGACATATAAGGAATTATACGAACTTGCATTTCAGAAATATCTGACATACATTCATACATTGAGAATGGCCTGTTCGGCGAGGAGCTGAAAGAGTTGGTCCAATCCATCAGGCCACGGAACATCAGAGATTTCAAATAATTTCAAATAATTTCAATCACTTGGCAGCCAAGCCCACTGGAACTACACAGCCGCATGCAATTTCATGTAGTTTCTGAAACATATTCTTGATTCTTGATAATTCGTGGGAAGACGTGCCAAGACGCATTTCAACACAATTTTATTGCGTCTTGGATCTTGCGGATTCTTAGTGAGTTCCTCACGTTTGAAAGGAGCAGTTCAATGGCCTTTGCAGTGTTCGACACTGAGCAGGCAAGAGACGAGGCCAGGATATGCCAGGATTACGCATGATTATATACACTCTGCTGACCCAGAATGTAAATGCAGTTGATGCTCTTGCAGCTAGACAACCCTCAAACTTTAACAATCTTTGACGAGCAGACTAATAAAGCAATCAGCGATGGAAGAGTCACCGAAAGATCCGAAAGGGTGTTTACTGAGATTTTCATCCCATGTTATTTGGTTGCAATTCTTGCTGGCCCCAACCCAGGCTCCCACCATGTAGTCGCTTATTTGTCCATGCAGATTTGCGGCTTTTCATGGCTTTCGGCTTTCCTATGTTTCAGGCTGTCCAGCTTCTATCCAATGGATTGATCTTCCGCGACCACACGGTCAGAGTCAAAGCAGCCACCCTTGAGCCGCATGGAGAACCTCGGACCAATCAGTTGCTGCCATCGCTGATCCATTGGGGCCAGGCATGGCCAGGTGGGCGATAGCCACAGGTACATTGGAACAACATCGACGGCACAGGTTTCAATGGAAAGCTTTGGAGGTGAGATGTGCGACGTTGAATGATCGTTGAATATTGGAATGTAGTCAGCTCGATTGATCAGATATTGACCGTATGGTTCATTCAACTCAACTGCTTTTGAGATTTATTTATGTTTCTATATGTGTTTCCTGTAGGCTGGCCAAAGGGTTTGTGTACATCGTGCTGTGCCTTTTCCTTTGGATGCTCATTTTCTACACTCCATATGCGGCTTGACTTCTCATAGAATGATGGAAAGAGCAGCAACAGGATCAGTGGATCATTCATAACCTATCGGAACTATTGCCTTTTGGAAGAAGTTTCCGAGGCATGGGCGATCTTGAAATTCAACTATGAAGGAGGCCGACAGCCAGGTGTGGCCTCCAGGTTGCATTAGCCTTTTTGATCTTTTTGGCATTAGATTTTTATGGATGTTCATATATGTTTATGTTCATTATTCAATCCATTGAATTAATGCATTGGCACAATCTGCATCAATCTGCATCAATCTGCAGCAGCCAAGATTTACACGTTGATCTTTTCCGTTATCGTCTGCGTTGGTAATCTTCTTATGGCTGAAATCTGCGGCAGAGTGGCCGATGCGATTGGCTTTGATTCCTGGCTGAACAGGGACCGATCGAAAATCACCGTCCAAGAAGCTGAACTGGTTCATGATCACACATCATCACCAAACTCACGCAACAGACTGGGAAATTTAGGACATCAAAATTCTGAACGAGGTTTCTTAGAACTTATTGTGAATCATTTTGAGTTCAGAATGGTGATTCCAGCAAACAATGGCCGAGCAAGCTGAGGAATTCAAAGACACCAGGGAGAACTGTTGCTGGCCTGACTCGAGCTTTATTTCGGCATGTGCCAGGGAATCCACTTGGATGTCCTTGATCAATGACTTGCACGAGATTTTACAAGTGCATGTCTGCTTTCTCGCCCGCCACTTCAGAGGCTACATGGTATTGTACCTTACAGCAATTGTCCCTTGCCTCACATGTGTGATTTGAGAAAGAGGTCGCTTTATGATTTGAGGTATGCGGCTTGTGTGTGAGTGATGCCCTGATTGATACAATTTACTACGCAGCTCCCAGGCCCTAAACGTTGGCTTGGATCTTTGGACAACCTATTTTATGGCAACACAGTGTCTTTCCAGCAAGATGCGACATGCTCCATTCCATCTGTTTCAAACACTGATAACTTCGGAAGGGTTTTACACTCAGCGTTGGCTCATTTGTACTCATTTGTGCTGATCTCCAACTCCGCGCGTTGAAGAATTTCCTGGCCCAAGATTTTCCACAAGCACAACACTTACTGTATTTGTCTTCATCATCTGGCTTCCTTACACCACAACAGAGTTCTTTCACACACCAGATTGATTGTTTGGCATGTCTGATGAAGGTACCGGGTGCTGAAACAACAGGGCAATGCTCTAGAGTCTCTAGAGTTCCTATATGATCCTATTCTGATATATACTGATCCTATATGCCTCCAGGGCGCCTATCCTCGGCAAGCGTAGCTTCGAAACGCCGATTGTCGTTTTGCGCTTTCTTCGCCATGGATTCGATGGCCCATGCAGCCAGTGCAGTCGTCCGGCACTCCACCATGGTGATCGGTGCGGCAGCAGATGAGCTTGCTCGACAGGACGGGTGTTTAAAAAAGAGACATGATTGGGGCATTATTGGGGCAATGCAATGCTGATATAACTATGACATAACTGACACATAACTGACACATAACTGACACATAACTGACACATAACTGACACATAACTGACACATAACTGACATAGGCCAATATTATCCAATATTCTTTTTTGTTTTTTTTTGCTTTTTATGCCATGGCGACTCTTATGGCTTCCACCTCTAGCATGTTTGTGACTCAGGCTAATGCAGTCGCGCAGATTACCAGCGAGTCGGATCCAATTGCATGGATCACAGGCAGGGTATGGGCTTGCTTGTGCGGAAAAAAAAAAATTAACCGCCTATGCGTATGAAGTGTCTCAATGTGAACCCCGGGTCGTAATGCTGTTGAGGACTCCAACCATTAGTCTGTGGTGTGTGCCTAAAGACTTGCGAAATGCTCAGCTGTGTTTATAATCTCGTGGTTGCGGGAATTTTGTACTCTTTCTTTTGCAAGGATGCTTTCGTGATCAGCTCAACCACGCAGGTGAAGATGATGATTATGTCATGCCTGACTTTGCACCGTTACCGCCACCCTTGCCAATTCCATTAGCTGCTTTGACGCCTTGGGGTGCTTGGGGAAGCAGTACCAGCAGCTCTCATCGTAGCATGGCAGCACTTTATGAGGATGGGAATTCTGGATATTCTAGGGGCACACTCATGATCACTCTGTTTAGAGCGGTAAATTCCTGACTCTGCGCAATCGCATCAGGTCCTTTTGCAGTGGATCCGGAGGTCAACGTGAAACTGATCCTTTGGCAGGGAGATATTTGCAGCCTCGAGGCCACGGACATGCTGTGAAATCATGGGAAATCCAGCACAACATGCATTCAGATCCATTTTGCTAATAAGATGTATCTGTATACCCTCTGGTAAACGTTTACATAACTATGGAAAATCACCATTTTTAATGGGAAAATCCACTATAAATAGCCATTTTCAATAGCTATGTTAAATTACCAGAGGGTAATGGCATACTGTAATGAGTAACATAACCCGTCCTACAGGTTGATGCTCTGCTGGCTCCAGTTGCTGCTGGCTACGTTCCCGGATGCAGCACAGTCTTTGGGCGCATGCTTCAGCATGGGGGACAGGACAGGTTGTGATTATGCATGTTTTTGCATGTTTTTACTCATTACAGTGCAGATAAAAAGAGAAGAGCACTCCCCAACTCCCCTAAATGATGAGATAGTGGTAGTATCTGGTAGTAACATGTAGTAACTGCTTGGTGATTTCAGTTGATTTTTTGTGCTCCATCCTGGGATGATCCCAACTGACCGTTGGGTGAGTAGAAACATGTTGTCATGTCATCAGGACCTCATGGAGGAGCTGCGGCATTTGGACAGCTGTCGCAGCGGTGAGGCTCGCAGTTGTAAGTCTTATGGCATGCCTTGCCAACGGCTGCTCCTCACAGTGGGCCCAAAGTACAAGGACCTGACATTTCAAGCAATGCCAATGCCAAGCCATTTTCAATTGTTCCGGATTGATTTCCTATGATTTCATAAACGTTGGCCTTGAGAGGTTTTGAGAGGCCTCAAGAATTCTTAGGAACCTTAGGAATCTTAGGAGATTCATGGGAAAGGATGTTACAAATCGTTGCAATGTTCATGCCACACGGCCTCCTATCTCACAGTCGTCGCCAGGAGAAGTACCAGGTGGCGGCGCAAAACACGCTGAACGCTTGCTATCGAGAATGCATGCAGCTGCTTGCAGAGTCGGGGCTTAAAACGGTGGCCATACCGTGCTTCTGGTACAGCAAAGGTTTCCCTTTAGATGAGCAGGTTCATGTTGCACTGCGGACCTTGAGGCGCTGCATCGAAAAGCTTTATGCTTCAATCGATGCGGTCGTGCTAGTTGCAGGAAATGCAGCCGAGCTTGAGCTCTTTGAAAGTTTATTACCTTTGTATTTCCCAAGAACCGACCATGAAGCCATGCATGCCTCATCCGTACTGCCCGAAAGTTGCTGGAACGAGTGGGGTGAAGTCAGCATGGAAGAGCGGCGCATTCGTGTGTCCCAACACTTGATCTCCGAACAAGAAGACTGCGAGGACAGTGATCTGTGGTTCGGAGGTGACGATGATAAGTCCTTCCTCCATGCTCGTGATGATGCTGATTTTGCTGCTATGAAACGCTTAGAGGGCACCATGATCAATGCTAGCAGCATTGAGGAGGCAGGTCACATTTGCCTTCGATATCTGCGAAGAGCTCGAGAGATCCAGAGCCTCAGCGAGCCATCTCGCTTCGTGTACCAGAGTGGGCAAGACTGCTTTGGTCGCCACGTGGTGATATTGCTGGGAGCTCGCTTGCCACCTTTGGGCCTTCAGGATGAGAGGACTATACCTCTCTTTGTCAAGGAGCTTGAGGCTTTGCAGCGTGAGAAGTTCCTCCTCCTCTATGTGAACAGTGAAGTGGACAACACGGACACATCGATTTTGGAAGTTCTGCAAGAGATGCTTGCAGTCATCCAAGCGAAGTTTCGAAATTCCTTGGCGCAGCTCCTAGTGCTACATCCAGGCTTCATGTTCCGGGCAGCCTTTGCACTTGGCAGAGCAATCACTGAGGAGGCTGCAAGTGTTTGGCATGACACTGTTTATTTGGAGTCCATTGCAGATTTGGCTTCAGTGCTCAATGCGAGCCGGCTGTACTTGCCAGACTTCGTGCGGTACAGTGAGCAGCAATGAGCTGCACGGTTGCCATACGCATTTGCAAGCCCGATAGGCGTTTCACCTTTTAGGAGAGGGTCCATAAGGGTCGGCGGGACAGTCAAACCAAAACGCACGGGATAATAAGCACCATGCACGGATCGTCATAGGTCATAGCTAGCATGTAGCTCTACAATTGCTCCAGAGTCCATTGCTTTCAACAAATGATGTTCACCTGAGTTCAAGATCCCAGGATCATGGTGGGAATGGACTTTCGAACGGTCCAGGCCTGAGTTGATGGAGCGTCTTCAATCTGGGCCGACCAAAGCAATCCCGCTGTCGAATGCCCGCCTTTCCAAGCCCGCTTTGGGAAGATGAGATGACTTCCACATGGCTACATGTGACATCATGTGACTACTTTCTATAGAATGAAATACGTGCCCTCCCGCCTGGTAGGGTGCGGCATCCGGTAAATCCCATTCAATTTGAGGTACCAGTAGATCTCTCAGGCTGAAAGGGTACCTCCAGATGCCTTGTGTCTTTATGCAGTGCCTGAAGAGAACGCTCTGCAGCGCCATCTTGCTAGATCTTGCTAGCCCTTGGTACAGTAGTCCGTGTGCTCCACCTTGTGCGAATGAACAAACTTGGGCCGTTGCCAAGGAAGACGGTATTTTGCTCGCTGATGTTGACAGCTTTGTGCAAAAGTTCGAGAGCTATGCCCTGCAAAGATCAATGGGGCAGCAGCTGATCGAGTACGCGCAACCTGCCAAGCAAGTCAACATGTAGCTGGAGCATGGCGGAATATGCCAGAGTCAACTTGCAAACGCTGACTGACGCACACCTGTCGAAATCTGCCGCGGAACCAAGCTTGATTGTCCGAAATGTGTCCTCCACCAGTTCTATTTCTTTCTGTTTCTCCCTTCTCGATACTGGAATCTCTGATGATTTCTGATGATTTCTGCTGATTTCTGATAATGTGATAGCCTCACTCTTCTCCACTCTTCTTTTGGTGAGCTTTTTGAGATTTTTTAAGGTTCCAAGGAATCGGAACAAAGCGATCCTCTGAGGTGGCCGTGTACTTTCATTGTACCGTTCTTGGCAGAGCCTTGTGCAGTGATCTTCCTGTTCTCCCGGATTTTCATGCCGCTGAGCTTTGCAGTAGATTTTGGACAATTTTCGACAATGATATGGTGAACATGTGGTGAAGATATTTGATGATTGATGATGTTTGAACATGTTTGAACCATGTTGAACTTTTCTATTGATTCTGTTTGGGATGTTTTGGGAAGTGGCAAGACGCTGACTTGCCATTTCAGTTCGTTTCTTGGGCTCACCTATTGTTGATGATGGCTGTGCGGGTGCGTGTATTACTGTATCTTTTTGTCTTATTTTGTGATCTTCCACGAGGATGTTTTTGGGTTGTGACTCTTACGTGAAAAAATCAGTCCACACTGATCCTTGCGATACATCCTCCCTTTCGACATCTTTACGTAGACATCTTTAGACAAGTGTTTTCTTCAATTGGGCGAGATAGGCATCAAGAACCTTAGGCTCCTGGTGGGCAGTCATCCGGAGCTGAAAGTCTGGGAATGCCGGAACTGGCTGGCAGCCCTAGATCTGGAACTTGGGCGCTATGCAGCAGCTTGGACACAGTATGCCATCACAGCTTTGACAAAAGCGTGTGCTAAGATTCTAATCTACCCATATCTACCCACTTGACAGATCTTTACAGATCCCATTCAGACATATTCAGACCATTCTGGTAAGGATTGCTTGGTGAATGTCTACCTTGCAACCATGGTGTTCGGAGCTGAGCCAGCATGATTGAAGATTCTGAAGCATAAGATAGCATAAGCATCATGCAATACGCCTGTGATGCTGAACAGCATAGAACAGCCAAATATGTCGATCCTTCAGGTTTCTGTTTCCGGGTGGCTACACTCAATGGATCTTCTTCTATCTTGCTGTGTCTCATATCTATATTTATGCCGGAGCCTTAGGCTGTTGGATTTCAGTGGTATAATTCACTGTCCGGCAAGGCTAAAGTTGGTTGCTTCACAAGGTATATGACCACTACCGAGTGCTTCGGGTGGTGCCAAGAGCTACCTTCAGCTCCATGAACATCGACTTCTGTGCACAGGTTGGCGCGGACAGATTTTCTCCCCAAACTGCGTGGCCACTATATATGAGGGATTGAAATGGATTGAATGGATATGAAGGGTTCTGATGGGAGGTGCAAGCGCTGGATGTGGGGCTCTGCACTTGATGTGTAGGGTGTACGTGTGTTTGCAGGGGTTTTAGCTGCTGAGGCTCACACAAAAAACGTCTCCCCAGAATCCTTTACTGTAAAAGATTTTAAAAGGCTTTGAAGCTGTGCATCTCAAAGTGCATGGCAGGGGCAAGATGCGTATGTATGTTCAAACCGTTGTAATCACGCTGCGGTTAAAGGAATCAATTCTAGCAACTTTTTGGAAGATTGGAGGATGTGTTGGGATACATTGTGAGAGGGGTTGGATTTTCCTAGATTTGGTGCATGGATGTACATGTTCTTTTCTTCATGGCAGGAGCCTGCCGTGCTTTTGAAGCCTCTTATTTCATGTGCCCCAAATCTGAGCAAAACTTAGTTCGAAGAGCCTTAAAGTTGGGGCAGCATGTGTGCAAGTAGCTCTTACGCAGATCGTGTGAAAGAGATTTGGCGAGGAGATCTTGAAAAGATCACACAGAGATTCTGTGCAGAGACCTTAGCAGTAGTCTTACAAAGATCTTGTATTCGCATTTTGCGCAGAGATGTTGAAGGATGTTGCACGGAGCCTGAAGAAATCTGGTGCAGAAATAATGTCGCGGAAACCCCGGAGGGATCTTGCAGAGATTTGGGATAGCTCTTGCAGAGAGCCAAAGAACCCCTGTCGGAACATGTCGCGTAAATTTTGCGGAGACTTTGCGGAGATGTGGGAAGAACCTTGTGGGGAGATGTTGGAGGGGTCCTGGCTCAGAGAAAGATTTCTTACAGCCGCCCTATTGCGATCTCCTACAGATCCTGAGAGACCTTGGTTAGAGATCTTACATGATCTTACATGATCTTTGATGATCTTTTTATAGACATCTTGCAACGCTGCTGAGGAAATTCTTGTATGAGGATCTTGCAGCGAACCCAAAGGGAATTCGGAATGTGTGCAGAGATTTTTCACTTCACAAATGAGAGCCCAACGATTTTCCCCACATTTGGGATCTCTCACTGGGATAGTCTTGGAATGCGCAGCGTCATAAACCTTTTTATGTAGGGACTTTGATGGGGGTTCAATGCTTGTGCCTCTTCATGCAAAATGCATGTGAAAAGCTGCGAATGCTTTCGCAAACGCTTCCGCGAACGCTTTCACAAATGCCCCGTGTAGATGCCCTTCCCACGCAAAGGTCTGAGAAAACTTCAAAGGGTTAGTTTGCAAAGGCAAACTGGTGATCGCAGAAGCCCTGCTAAAGGTACGGCGAAAGGTTAAGCGGATCACGAGGGATTTTCAGACAGGTTTTAACACTGCAGTCTGAACCGACTCTGAACTCTCTCTGAAGCGTAGTTCCACTTCTTTCCCACCAACACGGTTCAGTGTTGCTGTTCAGGCGCTCCTCGCACCTGCCTGTGGAATTTTGCTCCTTGCTTTGCAATAGCTTAGAGTTTTTGTCATCCATCAGTGCGATGCAGAATTGCTCGGATGGTGTTTGTTCAAAAGTGCTCCCGCGAAGGTTGGTGGCAATCATTTTCAAGGGAAATTGCATGGCAGGCTCTTATTGATGCTTGGCAAGGAGATCGAAGGAGATTGTTTGATTTGTGATTTGTTTGTCATTCTTCGTTTTTGCTCGTCTGACATGTTCCGCATGGGGAATGTTCGCGCTCGCAGAGCCGGTGCAAATCGCATATCTTAGGTCTTGATGCAGCCCCCCTACTGAGCACATGTTTCTTTGCGTTCCTGGCTCATTGTGCAGCCTGGTTGCAGCTGTCATTAAACATCATTAAACTATATATGTTCGCTGAGTTTGACGTTGCCAACATGGGTAGGATAATGCCAGAAACGGGATGATATGGGGTTAATTACATTTAATTACTGTGTCACACTGTGCCCTGAGGCCATCCACATATTTCTTCTCTCGTGCCTTGTGCCCCTCTTTGGACTCAGAGAGAAGGGATATAGAAAAGATGCGAAGAACCGTGGCAGCATGGGTTCCCGAGGCTTCAAGGCACCACAAACATCACAAAGCAATACCAAGCACCCAAAGAGCTCTTACTGTAACACTTTGAATCAACCTAATATAGTAGGATTTTCATGGATTTTCATTTATTACACACTTTGCATTGGCCAAAGTGATCAACCATTTGATCACGATATCATGATACCCCTGAAAGCAAACAGATGCAACGGAACAATTGCACCACAAACTTCCAGGCATAGTAATCTCATCCTTTTGATCAATCCACTCTTCACTCACGTTCCGCGCATAGTCACGCAAATCTATGTACATTTGCTATGTGACACATATGTGCGTTTGCTATCTCAGTCATAGGCGCACATAGTGATATGTGTGCCCCTTCAAATTTCCCTATTGATCGGGTTTGCTCTCCACATGACCGTTTGATAATTGCTCATCATGACTGCATGACAATACATGACAATACATTTTGACTGGCCCTTCAAGCGCTTTCCTCAAGTCTATGGCATCGTTTGCAAAAGTTCCCTGTGCTTCTGAGGAAATACAGCGAAGTTGCAGCTTCGGAACCATGCAGCTGGTTTCTGGGTGGTGGTTTTTGGAGTGGGTCAAGCAGCTGGTGATGTCTACAGAAACATCGTTAGTATTAAAGATCATCATGATGAGGCACTTCATGAACCAATTATGAAACACAGACTGATTAAACGCATTCAAATAAATTGAGTCAACAATTCCATCGAAGCTTCACATCCCTTCGTGCTGTACCCATTTGCGGTAGTGAGCAGCGTAGCGCCCGTAGCGCCAAGTTTTTGCCGAGGTTCTCCGCCAATCCCATACACTGCCTCAGGTCCAAGTTTGTGCCACGCCTAGATTTTGATTGGGAGTGCGATTGAATGCGGTTGATTGTGTGTTGACTGTTTGACTGGTGTATTGATGTGTAACAGCACTGGATTCTGAGGTGTTTAACCATTCGCCACCGTGCAGCTATTTTATGGCTGGTCTTGAGAGTAAGATGGAGGCCTGACATGTCAAGATTTCTTATTTCGTCACTCGTAGTTTCTGCACGGTGAAGCGTTGAGAAACTGTGCTCTTTGTAACCACCGTCCTGGTACCAACGCATGCACGAGTGAGTGACTTTGTTCCTTGGTCCTCTCCTGGAGGTCAATGAGAGTATTGGATGCTTCTTCAAAGAGAATGCCGCGGTTGTAGAAGACGTACCTTGGACATCCTTGGGCTAGGCTAAACTGACACATCTGACGTGTGGAATGCGGCTGAACTCATTTTTGGACACAGCTGTGCCACTTTTGTACTCTGAGCTGCAGTCATTTCATGAATCTTCATGAGGCTCGAAGCTACTACATGCCAAAATGGAGAGATGTGAATACATTCTTGAGGAAGTGGCTGGTTTGAAACGCGAGCGAAGCCAGAATGGAATCACGGAAAATGTGCTGTGAAACGCATCAAGATTATCCAGTTCACTTGCGCTTGTTAATTGAGGTCAACAGGTCTCCTGTCAGAAGCAGACGAAAGCACCATGGGAGATACAGGAGATATTGAATTGCCATGACTTGACTTTACAGTGTGGTTGCATTTGCTTTTGCTTGATGTATTTCGCTATTTGTGCTGTCATTTTGTTCGCCGTTCGCGGGAAGTTTCTGACCAGGAGCCACACAGTCTGTTTGAACTATTGCCAGACTCGAAGTGAAAAGAGAAGTGAAGCTGTGCAAGTTTCAACGTTATCATATCATTTCTGTTCATGGTTCCTTGCTAATTACTTACAGTTTCAGGATTTGTTTAATGAACATCTTTATTCCATGTTATGCCATGTGTTGTGCCATGTTATGCCCTTAAATCGTTCATTGATGATTCAAGCATCCTGGGCATGGAAGCTTGGTTTGGGCCTTGCACTTGCGCATATTTGCGCCAAACATCACCGGCTCAGAAGCTGCCGTGGGTCCCAAGCCCTGTGTCCGCGTAGCGCTGCCACCATGTGGCAGCAAAATCGAAAGGTCCAGATGAACATGGCGGAGCTGCTTGGCATCAATTGGCATCAATTTGATTGCCATATTCTGAGAGATTCTGAGAGCATGGAACAAATTGAGAAAAGCTTTGATGCGCATGGCTCGGACGGGAGGGTCGGCATATCATGGCATACTGATTGTGACTGAGTTTTTCTCCTGAGGTTTGATTTGCCATGCACAAGGCCCATGAATCAGATACGTGGCTTCGAGACGGATACAAAGGACAGGTCGTCATAAATGCCTGCGATTGGATATTGTATTTGCATCCCATGTAAAACATAGCTGTATTATAGTAACATGCTGACTAGCATTGCGGCTCAGGACAAAAGGCGTGAGTCGCTAGCTTAACGGTTGTTTTGTTTCCCCGTTCATAGGTTT
>Ga0126342_10007659_pt1 | contig 19321 bp, 20 predicted proteins | sample Cyp1metagenome_FD_92528 | JGI IMG/M metagenome (GOLD analysis project Ga0126342, IMG submission 92528) | Coral microbial communities from Lord Howe Island, Old Settlement Bay, Australia - Cyphastrea 1 metagenome | ecosystem: Host-associated > Invertebrates > Cnidaria > Coral ... | reverse complement strand
TCCGTATACGGGGGGAATTGAAACGCTCCAGATCATCGTGCGCGAAATGTTCAGTTCGTGACATCAGAGTAGTGACCAAATGAACTTGTAGCCCAACTGCCTGGGAAATGAGATCGCGAAAGCCTATCCGCGTGAAGCCTAAAAGCGTCTGTGTGTAAAAGCGTCTGTGTGTAGAAGCCTCTGTGTGTGAAAGTGTATGACACATGTTATTTCATCTTATTATGGAAAATCCCACATAAATAGTCCAAAAAAGCTCGGTACCATGATGCCGTGCATGACACATGTTATGTCATTTTATTATTTAAAATCCCACATACATGGCCCAAAAAAGGTCGGTACCATGATGCTGTGAATCACACATGTGACAATACCTCACAAGTGAAAAATGTCTGCAAACGTTTGCAACAGAGCTCGATGCCGCCATGTGCTTGATGTCAAAAACAGAAAAGTTTGATTTCAGGACCAAAGAATGTCATTGAGCGGCACTCTTCAAAAAAACATTATCGTTGTATGGTCACAACCTTGGTGTAGCGCGCATGGTCTGAAAGCAGTTGTATTGCTGTAGTGAACGACACAATCAATTTAATGCCAACACAGTAGTTAGAGTACTTTGCTCGAGAAATTTCTACACTTGCGTAAAAGCGTCTGTGGGTAAAAGTGTCTGTGTGTAAAAGCGTTTGTGTGTAAAAGCTTCTGTGGGTAAAAGTGTCTGTGTGTAAAAGCGTCTGTGTGTAAAAGCGTCTGTGTGTAAAAGCGTCTGTGTAAAAGCCTCTGTGTGTGAAAGTGTGTGTGTGTGTAAAAGCATCTGCGTGTAAAAGCGTCTGTGTGTAAAAGTGTCTGTGTGTAAAAGGCTCTCTGTAAGCGTCTGTGTGTAAAAGCCTCTGTGTGTGAAAGTGTGTGTGTGTGTAAAAGTCTCTGTGTGTAAAGGCGTCTGTGTGTAAATTGTCTTGATACCACTTGTCTCGTCTGCCTATAATACATCTTTAATATATTGGCTTGTAATATAGTGTCTCAATACTAACAACAGAAGACCCTGCTCCTCTACGCTCTCGGGCCATCCGTCGTCTAGTTTTTAGTTTGTTTGCTAAGTTCTTTAAATCTAACTCATATAGCTTATCAAAGGAAGTTTTGTATAGAAACTCCGAGTTACGGAAAGTGAACATTCTCACCCACCAAAGATCAGTGTGTCCAGTTGGCACCTGCGTTAAGAGATCATTAAGTCACATCCTCACCAGCCCCACATTCTCACTAGCCCAAAGATCATTGTGTCCAGCTGGTACTCGTTAAGAGATCATCAAGTCACATTCTCATTAGCCCGAAGAGAGCAGAGCAGAGTAGAGGCAGAGGTAGAGCAGAGTAGAGTGGAGCAGAGTAGAGCAGAGTAAGAGAAGAGAAGAGTAGAGCAGGGCAGAGCAGAGCAGAGTAGGGCAGAGCAGAGCACAGTAGAGCAGAGTAGAGCAGACTAGAGCAGACTAGAGGTAGAGTAGAGGTGGAGGTAGGGGTAGAGAGGTAGAGAGGTAGAGAGGTAGAGAGGTAGAGAGGTAGAGAGGTAGAGAGGTAGAGAGGTAGAGAGGTAGAGAGGTAGATTAGAGTAGGGCAGAGCAGGGTAGAGGTAGAGGTAGAGGCAGAGGTAGAGTAGAGGAGTAGAGTAGAGCAGAGAAGAGTATAGAGTGTAGAGTGTAGAGTGTAGAGTAGAGAGTAGAGAGTAGAGAGCAGAGAGTAGAGAGTAGAGAATAGAGAGTAGAGAGTAGAGTGTAGAGAAGGGTATAGGGTAGGGCAGAGTAGGGTATAGAAGAGTAGAGTAGAGGTAGAGGTAAGTAGAGCAGCGTAGGGTAGAGCAGAGCAGAGTAGAGAAGAGTGGAGTAGAGAAGAGCAGAGAAGAGTAGAGTAGGGCATCGTAGGGTAGAGAAGAGTAGAGTAGGGAAGAGAATAGTAGAGCATGGTACTTGTAGAGTATAGAAGCGTAGAGTAGAGCAGAGTAGGGGCATATGTCTTGAATTCCTTTTTGTATATGTTTTCAAATATGTTTTGAAAACCTTGTCGCTGTGTTTTTTGCCCAATAAGGCTGCAAGATTGCATATGTGCTGTCAAAGGGAGTTTAGGCAGCAAACTTCCGCGAAATTTGAGGTACATTTTTAAGGCATCAAAAAGTTGGAGGAAAAAATGTAATCTTACACCCCTACGCCCCCTTGCGCTCGAACCCCCGAAGATGTAAGTTACATTTTGTCAAGCCCCCCGAAATAAGGAGGCAGTGATAAAAAAGCGGGTGGTGTTTACAGATTTCATTGAGATAAAGCTGTGTGTGGCGGAAGGGCAAGAGAGCAAGAGACAGGGGCGAGAGTTTTGACATAGATCAGAGAAGAGCTGATAGCAGGAGCAGGAGGAGAAGAATGAGAGAGGCAGGAATCCCACGCAACAAGCGATGTACCTTGTGTTTTTTGCTATATTTGGAGACGGGCCCAGGTTCAGTGCAAGGGGGCCTTGGACCAATCTTTCTGAAGGCTGTGTGGCTCACAGCTCCATTGTTTCACATGGGGAGCTTGGGAGCTGTTAAGCAGTTCTTGCCGAGCTCGCCCGCAGCAGAATGAGGCCACCAATCCCGCTAGTGTCCAGCCATTTGTTCGTAGATGATTTGCGTGGCGAAGTTTCTCAGTTGTGGAGGATCTTTTCATTTTGGCTGACTGCCGCGTTGATATCCTGTGGGATCGTCGGCGTGGGAATACTTTGTTCCGGCATAGCTGTTGGGGCGGAACTCCACAAGTCTGGCTTTGTTGTTGGCGGCGTTCTTGCAGTTCTTTGCTTACTTCATTTCGCAGCTCTTCAAGAAGCATGGGGCACTGTGGCTTTGTTGCTCAGCCTGCTTGAATTTGACGATGCAATCTCGAGAGAGGACATCTTGAAGAAATTGACCGACTACATGCAGAAACATACATCGGCCAAGCGCGCTAAGTCTGCTGTCGTCCCTGAAAATGTTGATTTCGATGAAGCAACCCTGCAAGCAATGGAAGTGTTGCCTGTGAAACTGCTTGGGGTTGTTACTAGCGCCCTGCAAGTGGGTCCTGCAGCTGTTTCCGTTGCATCAGCCGTTTGCGCAGTGATAATTTTCCTTCTACGCGATGTTCCAGACCAAGTTGCTGCTTTGCCAGTTGCTTTTGCGAGCTTGGCCATTCTTGGAGGCATGTGCGGCTTTTATGTGCGAATCCGCGCAGCAGTTCTGATCCGCAAGATTGCATGTCAGCAAATGGATTTCAACAGTACGAACCAGAGCCCCGGAGTTTCCGGGCCACTACATCACACTCATCAGTTCAGCCCGTGCCCCGGCTTTGACCTGCCATTGAGAGCCACCCTCTTGGAACTCTACATGAACATGTTGCGCCGAAAGCTGGCTTCAACCGCTCAAGGTGGGATCTTCCGTTCAGTGCAAATCTGAAGCGTGTTATTAGATGTTAGATGTTATTAGGAGAAGGTTTCGTGCCCATGAAGCCTGCTGCACTGGCAGATGGTCCCATGTGTACCGCCCTTTCGTTATCCAGGGGGCCCAGCCATGTTTAATACTTTGTGGAGATCCTGGTGGAGAGATTTTCCCTTTGAAATTCTCTGAAATGTCCTGGTATGAGGTTCTGGTATGCGGTCCTGACGAGTAGACATAGCGTTGCTTCTTGTGCCAAAACAAGTTCCTGCTGCTGCCGTTACGATACTGCTTAACTTGATCTGTTCCTGCTCCATAGCTGCTGCTGCTTGTATGTGGTTCATTTACTTCCTACCCCCGCACTGTTTGGGGTCTCTTGCCGGTGTAATTCTGTCTGCACGCATGGAATGACCTGTAAGCCGGGCAGATTGGTCTCAGGGCAAGCTCTCTGAGATGCCTCGGCAAAAAAGGTTTCATGTCTTTTCACGCCATCTCATTCATTCATCTCCTTCATCTCCTTCATCTCTTTCACCTCCTTCATCTCCGTCATCTCCTTCATCTCTTTCATTCTGTCATCTATCATTCATTCGTTCATTCCTCCATTCCTTCATTTCTTCCTTCATTCATTCATTCACTCACTCATTCATTCCTTCCTTCCTTCATTTCTTTCTTCCTTTCTTCCTTCCTTCCTTCATTCATTCATTCATTCGGCCAGTCAGTCAGTCAGCCAGTCAGTCAGTCAGTCAGCCATTCACTGATTCAACAATTCAGTGATTCAGTCAGTCACTCAGTCATTCGGTCATTTGCTCATTCACTCCTTCATTCCTTAATTCCTTCATTCCTCCAGTCAGTCAGCCAGCCAGCCAGCCAGGCAGTCAGTCAGTCAGTCATTCAGCCATTCATTCAGCTAGTCGGTCAGTCATTCATTCATGCATGTCGCGCCACTCTACGCTTTTCGGAAATTTCCGTTCTGGCCTACCGGTTATATTCTTCTCCAGGTGATGGCCCTGTGGGGCAGTGCTAGCGGGGATCTTTTGAGGTGTTCTTGATTATTAGGGTCAAGTGCTTGCGCCTGAGGAACAGAGCTTTATGTTTTTTTCAATGCAAGTTGCAGTTGGCTGTTGGTTTCCAGCGCCTGAATGCACCCTTGCAAACAGCTGCCATTCTGCCAACGAAAGCTGTTTGGGGATGTTTTGCCGCAGGCCAAGCCCTTGCTCGCGAGTGCATGCGGCTGACAGTGCAGAACGTGCAGAACCCAATGTTGGGGCCTGCGGGGTGGCAGCCCATTGTCGCAGCGATTCAGCGGGGATGGCTCTCAGGCCTCTCCCTCGATGAGCTGGAAAGCTGCGTCTTCTCCTATGCACGTGCAGCTGCAAGCCTTTGCGATTTGGAAGTCATGGATCAAGTAATTGACGAATGCTTGATTTTGCTTCCGCAAGATAGGCTCCAGGAAGCTCTTGCAACCCGCAAAACCATACAGGAATTGCAAGACAATTTGCATTGCAGCATCCAAAGAAGAGACGTTGCTGCACTGTGCGATGCAATTGTGAGATGTGAGTCCTATGGCTGGCCGTCCAAACGCTTGGAAGAAGCGTATGTTGCTAAGTGTCAACTCCAGCAATTGATAGCAAGGCTGCGATTTGCCGCAGATGCCGGAGATTTGGAGATGCTGTCCAGAGTTGTCAAAGAGTGCGAGGGCTTGGGCTTGCCAGAGCGTGATTTGAAAGCTGCAAAGCAGAGAAAGGAGCAACTGGAAGCCTTGTCGGGGCAACTTCAAGCAGCAGTCGAAGCAAAAAAGTTGGGAAAACTCAACGAAGCCCTTGCTGCTGCCCAGGCAGGTTTTTTGATTTAACTGGGCACAGGGAAGCTTACACATAGAGCATACACAGAGCATCCATCGTACACAGCACTGCGGGCCAGCAATCCACAGCTGCACGTGCCATTCTGCAACTAGTGAGCAGCCATAGTTATTGCAACTTCAATGTGTAAGCTCTTTGTTTCACGACGTGTCGTAAAGCGTTTGTTGGGAATGGGATGACCGAATCTTTGCAGCATTTTGCATTCTTGCGCCTCTGCGCAAGCCTCTGGGTGTCTTCAGAAAGATTTTTGCATGCCCTGACCCTGGCCAGGCCGTTGACTTGAAACATGATCTTGTTGCAACGGCTCATATTCTAAGGGATGAACTCAACGCATTGCTTCTGCGCCTTTCGGAGGAAACCAGGAAGAGCGATATTGATGGCCTTCGTGACGCAATCCAGAGCTGTCAGAGAGCAGACCTTCTAGACGACGATTGCGGTGTTGATTGCGTGCTGACAAAAGCCCAGCAATCCTTGGCCGAGCTTGAAGAACTTATGCTTGGGCTGAACTTTGCAGTCCAATCGCGGGATTTGGCACGACTGGAAGATTTCATCTCAAAGTGTGAGACAAAAGGGGTGCCCCCGCGTTACTTTCACCGAGCTGCACACTGTCAGAAGGAAATCTTGTCTTTGATGAACAATCTTGATTCTGCGCGCAAGGGCCTTGATCTTGGAAGCTTGGACCAAGCCATTCAGGACAGCAGGGGCTGCGGGCTTTCCTCCCAAATTGTCATCAGTGTTCCGCTTGTTTTGCCCTTACTATTTTTGAGGTGGGCTCCATGGTTCATGTCAGGTCTTTTTGTTTCAAAGTGCCAGGAGTGCCGAATTTATGGGCTGCCACAGGCCGCTTTCGAAGAGGTGGAACATGTAGGGTTGAAAGTTGAAATGTGTCATTTCCAAACTTAAACCCAAGAGACGGGCATAGGCCATCGGGTAAACATGCGGAAGCAGTGGAAAGCAGGGATCTAGATCAGATGATTTGGCTTATATATGTCACGATGGCGGGCTCTATATGTTAGGAAATCGCGTTCATTTTTTGGATGCCTGCTTTTCTGCGTCTCTACTTCGCTGCTGGAGTGCAATGCGAATTGATGCGAATTGTTTCTTTTTTTTTGTGGTTTTGCTTCTCTGATTTCGGCTCTGTCTGCATTTTTTCTCTGCTTTTCTGTGTCTTTACTTTTTTCTTTTCTGTTCTTCTCTGCTTGCGAATCCAATTCTAAAGGAAGCATGTTAATTGTGTTAGCCCGTCAAAAAATGCGTTGGCATTTTGTGGCAAGACATGATGAGTTTGATACGGGCTTATCAAAATCAAACGGACATTTTGTAGCAAAAGAATAGGGTCAAATTTTGGCTTTGAAAACCACCAGAAGCATGTGGTAAGGTAAAGTGTAGCAAAGGGTATGCCCTTGTATGTGCAGTTGTTGAAACCGAAGGGGCATTATGTAGCAAGGGAAAGACGCTCCTATGTCAAGGCTGATATGAACGGGCACTTTCGGAAAAATGGAGCTCAGCAACCTCATTATACCTCATTCTATAGCATTGGGCTTTTGAATAATTTTTGCAGAATTGGGTGCACAGCGTCTCCCCTGAGATTCGAGTTTTGTAATTGCACCACCGTAGGCCCCAAACAGTGGGTGGATTCAGGAAGTGTTTTGAGGAACAGGGCCAAACACATGAAATAGCAGCGACGGGAATCGTGAAAATGTTTGCAATAAGTGCCGGAGACCACTTCGCATTTAGTTTTTCCATCTTCCCTCGCTTTGTCGCAACGCTAGATGCCGAAAAAGGATGAAGGAAACATCCAATGGAGGTGTAAGAGTATTTGGATCCAACCACTCGAATCAAACAGCATAGGAGGGCCAAATTGGATGTAATGAAAACATCGGAGGATGAAAGTGAAAGGCGACATCATTTTCAACAGAAGTGCGGGAGAGAAGCTGGCAGGTCATACGAAGTGCTGCGCTTGTCACGCAAAATCACCTTCCCAAAACTGAAGATCTGATGCTCCAAAATGCAACCATTCTCAGGAAATCAGCGCCCGGACCTCCTAACATCTCTGCTAAACATGTCTCTTGTACTGCGCGTGGCCACAGAACCCTCACGTTTTGCTCACTTTTGACAAGGTGCACAATCCCTTGCGCCTGCCACGCGAAACGACATCTGAACGTCAAAAAGTGGTCCGAACATGTTGTGCTTTGTACATTTTGACTTCGAAATGGGCTTCGCGCCCCAACAGCGCGCACTTTTTCGACATCTCAACTTCCAAAAGTGGTCCTAACATGGTGTGCTTTGTGCATTTTGACTTCTAAATGTGCTTCGCGCCACGACTGCGTGCACTTTTTCGACATCTCAACTTCCAAAAGTGGTCCGAACCTGGTGTGTTTTTTACATGTTGACTTCGAAATGTGCTTCGCCCCACAACGGCGTGCACATTTTCGACATGTCAACTTCAAAAAGTGCTCCGAACCTGCGTGTGCTTTGTACATTTTGACTTGGAAACGTGCTGGGCGGCACAGCGGCGTGCACTTTTTCGACATCTCAACTTTTAAAGGAGCTCCGAAGCTGCTTTGTACATTCTGACTTCGAAATGTGCTTCGCGCCACAACGGCGTGCAATTTTTCATCTCTCATCTGGCCAGCTGGCTCCGCATCCGCCGCTTTAGCGAGCCTACTTGTCGACCCTCCGGAGCCACAAATCATTGGAAAACACAGTGCCTCGTGACTTTTCTACCTTTTCGGGCACCTGGATCTTCTTTCTTCTGAAACTTTCTCTTTTTGATCTTCTTTCTTCTTCTCTTCTCTTCTTTGACTCTAACCACCTCTGCTTTTCCATTTGTCCATATTGTCGGAAGTTTGGCTTCTAAACTTCCTTCGGCGATGTTATTTTCATGTTGTGCCGTGCAAAAAACATGGAAAGAATATGGAAAGACAATGTTGAGAGCAAAAGTTTGAGTGAATGTGCTGATCATTGTTTCGCCTGTGGCCAGCACAATCAAGGCAGAAAAATGCCTCTAAGGATTTGCCTACATACAGCCATGACAAGGAGCAGACCTATCATAAATGTGACACGGGATGATAGCAAACACTTCGCATACGCTTTTTCATTGGCAAACTATTTGGCTTTCACACAATATGTGAAGTTTATTAAAATTATCGATTCAATATTTTAGCAAGGGTGACCTCAAATGTCTCGTCTATTATCATGCAATTATTGAGTAGAAGCACTCATTGCACCATGTCATAGGTTGCCATCTTGTGTTTGTAGTTTCGGCAAGTTGTAGCACTAGTGGTGGCTCTACTTGAAAGCAAGCTTGAACTTACCTGTATGTAGAGTTGGACAGCGCAGAAGGCCTAAAGACTTCAGTGAGAGCACATTGGCCATGCAAATGTTGAAAGGTATATGATCTAGCTGCTTGCTCCCCTGGCACTAGGATTACTGCAGATGGTCTTCAAGGTCTCTCACCCAATAAATATCGTGTTTTCTGGGCATGATGAATGCGGCATTCTTTTAGATAAACGATATTTTCCAAACATATATATCTATATCTATATCTATATGAATACACCGTCTACTCTTCAAACCCGCTTTCTTCGTGTGCCACTCTTGAATTTCATTGGCTGGCCCTTTTAGTTGCACAGCACGGCCCTGAGGCATAGTGCTTTATTTTTCTTTACCTTCGCATGTCCTTGCCACGCAGTGAAGAAAACAAAAAATTATGCAAAAGATGAGAAGGTTTCATCCAAGGTGAGATGGATTATACTTATTTAGTGTTGGCTGAAGGTGCGGAAAGTTTTTTGAGTTTACTGATGGCAGTTTCTTTAGGGTAGAAGAAAACTGAATGGAGGTGTTGCTCATCATGTGAATGACTAGCACGCAGTGTAAAGACTGTTGCGCTAGATGGTCCGGCTAGACGGTCCAGCTGGACAGTCCGGTCAGACAGTCCGGCCAGACAGTCCTGCCAGACAGTCCTGCCTGACCGTCCGGCCAGACGATAGGTGAAATTGATGAACGTGAGTGGAGCCAATCCCCCAAGTGTGCTGGAGCCAGCTTTAAGGAATCTGAAGGAAGGGGGTCAAAAAAAAACGACCCCCCTTCTCCACCTTTCCAGATCTCTGGAGAGACTTTTGAATCTACAGGGGGTAACTGTGACAGTATTTGGTGCCAATTTGATGCTAAATTTTTTGGCAAGGTGGAGGATAAACGATTCTCTAGAGAAGGTGGAAAGGTTGGAATCTGGAAAGGAGACTTAACATTCCAACAGCAAACTTCGTCCTTTAGACGGATTCAACTCAATAGCCGATGTGTTTGAATAACGCTGTTCCAACATATTGTGCTGTGAGATGGCGCAAGACACGCACGCTAAGCATGCAAAATGCATACGTTGGTAGAATATTGCATTTCCAAGAATTTGGAAAACCGGGGCCCTGGTGGGGTACCTTTCTGTGCTTGTCGGGTTTGTGTCCTGCTCGACGATTGAGCACTTGCTTGCCAGCTGTTATCTTCTAAGCCTTTGAACCATAGAAGAGCATCCTGCTGCCAGGCATTGACAGTTAGACGTCGGATTCACGCAGTGCATTCGGAGTTGAAGCTGGTCGTGGAATCGCGTGATGTTGAAAAGGTTGAGGCCATGATCGCCGAGTGCAGGAACTTGGGCTTACCTGAGCAGGATTTCCTTGACGCCTGCAAATTGAAGCAAATTATGGATGAGATGCTCGTCCAATTGCGGGCTTGTGCCTTGGTCATGCACTAAGTTCTGCTGAACTCAATCTTTGAATTGAACGGTAGTAAGTTTCCTGCATGTAAATAGCAGGGTACACACACACACCTCTTCCACGCACAGCTTCCGCCCACACCACTCTTTCACACACGCCTCTTTCCCATCCCACTCCGTCATGCGTTGCTCTCTGCCGCATAATTCTTTCGCGCGCAGCTCTGCCACACGCGGCTCTTTCGCATACAATTTTTTCACGCACAGCTCTTTCCCAGGCAACTCACTCACAGACCACTCTTTCTTGCACCACTCTTCCACCAAGAACTCTTTCACATGCAGCACTTTCACTCACCTCGCTCCAGCACAAACCTCTTTCACGCGCAACACTTTCGTACAGCATTTTCACGCACGTTCATGCAACTTGCACAGTCAACTCATGCACACAACCGGTCCTCCAATATTTCCATTGTCTTTCCTGCCTTCTCCATCACACTTCACCGCTTCTTTGCAGTTATTGGAAGAAGTTGACATGTAGGGGTATCACCCGGTCCTTTACTTGCCATTGGTGGTCTATGAAAGGTCTTTGTTTGCATATGTTACCAGCGGGGCCAATGGGGCTTGCCTCTAGTCTTAGAACCTTCCTTGGGCCTGGTCGTTGGTAGGTGTTGGGAGCCAAGATGTGCCCGAAATGGATCGACAGATAAAAGTTTGCGAAGATTTTGGAATCGTCTCGCATGAGATCCATTCTGCAAAGGTTCAAAAGTTGAAAATCCAGGAGCTGCTTCAGCAGCTTCAAGCTTCTGTGTCGCGGCAAGATTTGGCTGCTTTGAGGACAGTGCTCAAGGATTGCAAAGAATCTAACCTGCGGCAGGAATACATGGAAGAGGCCTTAGATTTGAAGGCCCACATGGAGGCCCTGCTGGCACAAGTGAATGCTGCGAAGGATAGTAGGGATTTGGGCCGAATTCGCCGAGCGCTTGCTGCGTGCGAAGAATGCAGGGTTTCCCCAGCTTTCCTTGCAGATGCAACGCGGGTGCAAGCAGAGCTTGAAAACTTGTTTGGGAAGTTGCAAGAAGGTGTGTCTGCCCGAAACTTGAATCTCTTGAATCCAGCGATTGGAGCATGTAGAGATTACGGGGTTCCTGACATGCTTTTGCAAGAAGCTTTGAGCCTTCGGGACAGCATCCACGAGATCCTTTCTAAGATCCAGGTCGCAGCAGATTCGAGAGATATAAGCCTTCTCAGCGGTGCCCTTCTTGAGTTTCAACGTGCTGGCTTGCCTCCTTTGCCTGAAGTCGACGCAGCTCAAACCCTAAAGACGAAGATTGAGGAAATGCTGGCGCGGCTGAGTGTTGCTGTGCAGTTGCTTGACATTCGGGTTCTGAAGGCTGCCATTGCTGAATGCGAAGCGGCGGGTCTTCCAGAACATGATCTGAATGAGGCTTTTCTTGCCAAGTCGGGAATCGAACGCATGCGCCTTGACATGAGTTAGATGAATTAGGAGCCGAGCCACCAGCAGTCATTGCCAGCGATTCAGTATTCAGATGTGTTCTTGATTTGTTTACATGTGTTAGCTGCAGTTGCTGTCCCCTGCTGCATTCAGCATGCGCGTCAGCAAGGCTGGCAACTTTGAATTTCTCCATCGACTGCCAAGATACGGCAGGAATCTCAGCAGCCATCAAGGACCTGAATTTGAAAGTCCCGGGGGGCTGTGATTTTGTAAACATGTGCAGTAAAAGGTAGCACCAAGGCCTTACTGGCGCAAAAATTGTAAGCCGTCAAGGGCTGCTCCCTTCCTTAATCTTTCTCGATCGTTTTTGTTTTCAATTTAAAACGACCAGTAAACAGCGAAGCAGGCACCCAACCATGCGCACCCTTGCGCCCGCCCTCATGGTGTCTTGTTGTTTGCGGCAGCCCGTCAGGAGTGCCCAATAGATTTGCTCCGCGCAACGGTCGAAGAATGCCGTGCAGCCAACGTTCTTCAAGTTACAATTGACGAGGCTTTGCAGTCAAGAGCCTTGGGTATGACTGATGCTGATCGCCGGATGATCATGGGTTTTGGCAAAGATGATGAGAAGAGGGCTTCTTACAACAAAGCTGTTGCGTTGCTACACGAATCTATCCAAAGTGGCCGGAGTGTGCCACCTGAATTTGAGGAGTTGATGAATGAACTCATCGTCAACCATGTAATGTAGTAGCCTCAATGTGAAGCCCGTTGGCCGCATGCGCACGCATGCGACCTGAGATGTTGAGCGCATTTCACCTGTTGCGCAACCAGCGTCAAACAATTGAGTGCTTCGGGCGAGGAACAGGCGGAGAGATGAAATATGTTTTGCGGCGATCCATTTTTTTCTCCCGAAAGCTCTTGTGAAGGATTCCTTCCAAAGAGCGGCCGCCAATCATCATCTTCATAATCTTTTTCTTCATCCCCATCATCCTCTTCAGCATCATCATCCCCTTCATTGTCGCCATCATCATGATCAGCATCAACATCTACACATCTACAAGTGCCTTTTTGCAGATGGACAGGTACCGGCTTTTAGGTATGTGAAAGTTAGTTCTGCCTGAGATTTATGTTCTTCGCACTTTTCTGTTAAACGGTGATTTTTTGGTGTGGGGGGGTACGAGGGTTGGTACTACGGTTTGGCACGGTTGGTGCATTTAGCGCCGTGCTGTGGTATGATATCTTGGTTGGTGGTACGATAGGTGCGGTTAGTGGTACGGTCGATGGATACGGTTGCCCTGCCAAGAGTTTTTGGGTGGTGAAACCCAGTCATTTTCGTATTCCATGCCTGCGCAATATCCCCCCTTTTAGCCTAAGTTTTTTGAGTGGCCTTACAAAGTGTAAATTACGTCTTTCCGGGTGTTTTTGAGGGGGGTGGTGTATTTTACCTGGAAAGCTGTGGGGCCGGGTGAAAAATCCCAGTTCCGACCCCACTAGAGATTGCCCCGGCGACAGAATATTCAAGGCGCCCTCCAGGAACACGCCAGGCGCGTTGTGACAACGGAAGTTTCAAAGTCTAACTTCCGTGTTACGGATCTTTGGAATGTCACAGCAACGGAGTGTCAAAGCAAAGGGATGTCACAGCATAGGAATGCCAAAGCAATGGGATGTCAAGGCAAAGGGATGTCACAGCATAGGAATGTGAAAGAAATGGGATGTCAAAGCAACGGGATGTCAAAGCAAAGGGACGTCACAGCAAAGAAATGCCACAGCAAAGGGATGTCAAGGCAAAGGGATGTCACAGCATAGGAATGCCACGGCAAAGGGATGCCAAAGCAAAGGGATGTCAAAGCAACTGGGTTCCACAGCAAAGGGATGTCAAAGTGCTGGGGTGTCACAGCAAAAGGGATGTCAAAGCAATGGGATGTCACAGCAAAGGGATGTCAAAGCAAAGGAATGTCAAAGCAAAGAGTTGCCAAAGCGCAGGGATGTCATCAAAGGAATGTCACATCAATGTGATGCCACATCAATGGGATGTCAAAGCAAAGGGATGTCAAAGCACAGGGATGTCAAAGCAAAGGGATGTCAATGCTAAGGGATTTCACGGCAAAGGATGTCAAGGCCCTGGGATGCCACAGCAAAGGAATGTCAGAGCAAAGGGATGTCAAAGCCACATCACAGAAAAGCGATGTCACACCAACGGGATGTCACAGCAAAGGGATGTCAAAGCCTCGCACGAAAGCTGCGTTTTCACATATTTAACTTTCAGAGTTTGAGGGAAGTCTCGCACGAAAGCTTCGTTTTCACATCTTCCACTTTCAGATTTTGAGGGAAGTCTCGCACAAAAGCATACGAAAGCTTCGTTTTTACATCTTCCACTTTCAATTCGTTGACGGAAATCTCGCGCGAAAGTCACATCTTCCGCTTTCAGATTTTGAAGAAGTTTCGCGCGAAAGCATACGAAAGCTTTCGCGCGAAAGCATACGAAAGCTTCATTTTCACATCTTCCACTTTCACAGGTTGTGAAGGAGGTCTCGCACGAAATTCGTTTTTGAAAGGTACCGGATGCACGAATTACTGCCTTTTGCAAGACAAAACGTGTCCCGGAAGATGAATGGGGAAGGTTTGCCGGGCGATTGTTTCAGAACGGTCTCGGCTGTCCTCGGATCATTCTCGGATCGGCCCCGCAGTGGAGCTGCCAGTTCAGGCTTGATTTTCACACGTTGAAGTTCTAAATTTTGAAGGAGGTCCCGCACTCGCACGAAAGCTTCGTTTTCACATCTTCAACGTTCAGTTTTTGAGGGATGTCTTGCATGAAAGCTTCCACGTTCAGATTTTGAGGGGTGTCTCGAACGAAACCTTCGTTTTCACATCTTCCACTTTCAATGCTTTCAGATTTTGAGTGAAGTCCCGCACGAAAGCATACGAAAGCTTCGTTTTCACATCTTCCACTTGCAGATTTTGAGGGAAGTCGCGCACGAAAGCATACAAAAGCTTCGTTTTCACACCTTCCACTTTCAGATTTTGAGGGATGTCTCGCACGAAACCTTCGCTTTCATTTCTTCCATTCAGATTTTTGAGGGAAGCCCCGCATGAAAGCATACGAAAGCTTCGTTTTCAAATCTTCCACTTGCAGATTTTGAGGGAGATCTCGCACGAAAGCATACACAAGCTTCGTTTGAAGGCTTTGCGAGCGCCAAACACGAAGGCCCCTGGTGTTCGCTTTTCCTTCAATGCACCCCCTGCTCATGGCCGGGGTCTGTGAATAGGGATATTTTCGCGAAAGTTCCGCGAAAGTTATGCGAAGGAGCGGGCGAAAGTCAAAGTGCATATTGAAGGGGGTGGGTCAATTAACCTTGCCAAAAAAAACCTGGTCAGCAACAATCTGCCCTGAGAAGGGATTCCGTGATGCTAGCTGCATGTTTAAAAGGCTATCAAGAAGTGACCTGTGATTCTCTGGCGTAACTTGGCAGGTGGTGAACGAATCTTCATAAGAAGTGTTGTTGCCCAACATGGGCCCCGCGCGAGATAAACATGGAGCTCGCGAAAGTTTAGCGAAAGTAACATTTTATTCGCGAAGAATGGTCGTTCCCGGATAAAGGAATTTTGATCAACCATCATATATAACTGTATATGTTTTGTCTTTACTGATAGCAATAAGTTTGTGTGTGAGTACAACTGGCGCGCAATCGCGCGCACATGTATACGCACATGTATATGATAGCTATGATATATCTTCTATGTGTGCGTGTGTGTGTGTGTGCGTGAGAAGTTTTTGCGGCGCTTTGCTTTGCATTTTCCACTTGCTCCAACTTCTAAGGCCACGCACCGGATCGTAAAGACCCCCGCGCCAAGATCGCGAAGCTGCAGGAGCGCATTCCGGAAGAAAGAAAACCCCGGTGAAAAATATGCGAAGCAAACGGGGCCCCACTACTTTCTTTCTTGGGGGAGCGCGCAAGCAAGTAATAAGAAAACATGCAGGACACACGCCTGTGCCAATAATGAGCCTGAGCAAGTACAAGGTTGCACCCCTGTCAATAATATATATATATATAAATAAATAAATATATAAATAAATAAACAAATAAACATAGATATAATGTTTTCCCTGTCCTTGAGTCAAGAATAATGCTTTTCCTCCAGTACTTGGAATGCTTCATGTATTTGTCGATCACCTGGTTTTTTTGGAACGAAGGCATGAGGACACACATGTATATAATATTCTGTCCGTGCTCAGGAGGTAGAAACAAGGAAGAAGGAGCTCGACATCTGGCACAAGCTGCCTTCAGGGTCAAGCTCAAGCTCGTCTTCAGGCAGGTCCTCCTCGAGGTCCTCCAGGCCCCCAACGAAGTCGCCAACAAGGGACACGTCGAAGGCCCCAAGAAGACCACTCACAAGAGAGGTAAGTCAAGCTCGCCGGGAAGGGGCAACTTGTTCTTGTTCTTCTTGTTGTTGTTGTTGCTGCTGCTGCGGCGGCCCACGGCAGTAGCAGGAAGAGAAACAAAACAGATGGGGCAGAAAACCAAAGAAAACGAAAGACACCCCCGGGCGAGCAGAAGCCCCAGAGCGCCAAAAGACAAACACCGACCACAAACCACAGCCATTCAAGGAAGAAGACGAAAACCCCAGGGCGGGCAGAAGCCCCAGAGCGCCAAAAAAGCAAACCTCATCCAACAAAAGGAACAGAGACACCCGGGCAGGCGGAAGCCCCAGAGCGCCACACACCAGCCAAAAGGAAGGAAGGAAGGAAGGAAGGAAGGACCCATGCCAACGGCAGCCACCAAGAGAAAGAGAAACGCAGCAAAGCAGCGCCAAAAGACAAACACCAACACAACCACCCAAGGGAAGAAGACGACCACCCCAGGGCGAGCAGAAGCCCCAGAGCCTTAAAAAATTAACGCCAGTCGCCAATCACAACAGCGCGTGGAAACAGCCCAGGGCGGGCAGAAGCCCCAGGAAGCCCACCAAACAAAAAACACCAGACACAACCACCACAAGAAAGACACCCCAGGGCGGGCAGAAGCCACAGGGCACCAAAAGAGGAACACCAACAGCAGCGACCAGCATCAAAGGACAAAAATCAACGGCAGCCGCCAACAGGAAGAGAAACAAAACGAAGGGGCAGAACCACCAAAACAAAAACCAAAAGACACCCCCGGTGAGCAGAAGCCCCAGAGCGCCAAAAGACAAACACCGAACACAAACCACAGGGACGAACGCCCCAGGGCGGGCAGAAGCCCCAGGAAGCCCAGAGCACCAAACAACAAACACCAGACACAACCACCACAAGAAAGACACCCAGGGCGGGCAGAAGCCACAGGGCACCAAAAGAGCAACACCAACAGCAGCGACCAGCATCGAAGGACCAAAACCAACCGCAGCCGCCGACAGGACGAGAAGGGAAACGGAGGGGGCAGAACCTCCAAAACAAAAATGAGAGACACCCCCCAACGAGCAGAAGCCCCAGAGTGCCAAAAGACAAACAACGACCACAACCGCCAACCACAACCAGCAACAAACACAAACCGCGGCGGATAAAAGCCCGAATCGCGAAACGCAACGCAAGCGGCATCGCAAACGCAGCACTGTCACTCTTGCACCGGCTTGGGAGAGGGATGGGGGGTGCTCGTCGGGAACAAACCCTTAGTGCCGCCCCCGCACTCCATCCCATGAAGTTTCACCCAGCTAAATTATAGCGCAAGACCCGGGGCAAAAAGGGGCAACTTGAAGTCCCCCGCAAGGGGAGAAGTCAAGGTCCCAGCGAGGGAAAAGTCCAAGTCGGCGGCGCAGAGACCGACGAGTCCTGCGCAGCAAAGGGGCGTGCTTACAGGCATGCCCTGCGCCAACCTTTCTTAGATTGGCGCGCCCGCAAGCTGGCCGCGCTTGCAGGCAAAGGGGAGGCACAAGAGGTGGTCAAAGGTTCGGCTCAAGAATACAGCACGAAGGAGTGGTGGCAGGCTGTCCGGACTGTGCTGGGCGGGCAGTACCCAAACCTCCGAGTGCAAGCCGCTGGCTTCACTGAGAAGCTGTGGCGGCTTACCGCGGCGCTCAGGGAACGCGTGTGGCTTTCCCCTTTGCTCCCCCGCTTCCATTTACGGGTTTTTCTTTGGCATACAGAGGTGATTGAAGGGCATCAATTTACTTGGCTGAGAAATGGCCCCATGTTTTTGGGAAAGGCAGAATATGAGGAGGTGGTTTCTCCTGGTTTTGAAATGCGTATGTGGAGCTGCCAAAGTCAAATCTAATCAATGGCACTGCATGACTCGCCAAGGAAAGCAACGCGGTTGAAACAGCCCTTGCGCAAGCGGCCAGCCTCAAAACCACCAGGCGCGAGAAGGTGGGAGCAAACAGGGAAACCAGTCCTGTCAGTGACAGCTGTGCGCTAATTTCAGATCGCGCTTCCAACGCCTCCTAGTGCAGGGCAGCTGTTCAATCATTTCTCCTGGAAGAAGAGAGGTTAGAGGCACGACCGCCTTCGACAAAGACTTGTTGAAAAAACTACTGTATTTGTATACCAATGGTATTGCCATTTGCTTATTTCGTGCCAGGGGGTTGGGTAAGCTGCACTTGCCTAGCGGCCTGGCGCTTCTGCATTTGGTAACGCTCTAAAGCAATGATGTGCGTCTCGCTCGGGGACCTTGAGGATGTACCCTGCCAACCTGCAAAAGACAAGCCGAGCCCGTGGGCTCCTCACGAACACCAGAACCTCGCGTGCTTACTTTTGCTTGCAGTTGCATCCTCTGATATCCTCTAATTTCTTCAGCTCTGTTGCCGCTTCAGGTGAGAGAACATTGATCAGCAGAGCATGAGCTAGTGCAAGGTGGGGACTCGTTCGGATTTTGAGTGAAATCCGGAGAAGGTTCCGGAAAAGGTGTGGGAGGCTTCGGGGCAGAGCCAGGTCAGGTTCAACAGGGTTCCGGAGAAGGTTCCGGAGAAGGTTTCTTTGGTGGGAGCCTTTGGTGCAGAGCCAGGTCAGGTTCAACAGGGTTCCGGAGAAGGTTCCGGAGAAGGTGTGGGAGGCTCTGGTGCAGAGCCAGGTCAGGTTCTACAGGGTTCCTGACATTTGCTCAACATGCGGTGACACAGTGGGTGTCTCACAAATTGCTTCTCTCCCCAGTCTCTGAAACATTTGTGTCACTTGAGGGCCGTCTAGATTTTGTGTTCATATTTTATTCTCATTGGGGTTTAGTTTTCATATTTCTGGCATGATTTGCAAAGAACTCATTTGATCTTCAACTTTGCGCTTCCATGTTGGGAACACAAATCGCTTCAAGTTTGGGAGCGCTATGCATAGGCTGAGCAAGTATAAAATTTGCAGTATTTTATGAGGGGTTCCCAAGCTATACTAGTAGGGGTTTAAGTTGGTGTTCTTGTGGCCTTGGCGGTGGCTTTTTCTTGAAATTGAAGGGCAATATCATGTCAGACCCTTCCCCTGGTATCTGTAGCTTGGGACCTTCTTACGGAACACTTCAAATTTGATACTAACTCCGGCGATGTATAGTGGTGCAAAAATGGAAGCGAATCACGGTACCAACATAGAAGTGCACAGTGCTCCCAAAATGGAAGCGCAAAGTTGAAGATCAAATGTGTTCTTTGCAAATCTCGTCAAGGGTATGAAATGAAAATAAAATATGAACACAAAATCTAAAAAGGCCCTCAACTGACACAAATGTTTCAGAGACTGGGGAGATAAGCAATTTGTGAGACACCCACGGTGTCACCGCAAGTTGAGCAAATGTCAGGGGGAGGGTCTGAAATGATATTGCCCTTCAATTTCAAGAAAACTTCTCCGCCTAGACCACAAGGAAACGAAATTAGACCCTCTAGCTAGAGACCCCCTCATAAAACACTGCAAATTTCATACTGATTCAGAAACACAAAATCTAAAAAGACCTCAGCTG
>Ga0126342_10007658_pt1 | contig 19322 bp, 17 predicted proteins | sample Cyp1metagenome_FD_92528 | JGI IMG/M metagenome (GOLD analysis project Ga0126342, IMG submission 92528) | Coral microbial communities from Lord Howe Island, Old Settlement Bay, Australia - Cyphastrea 1 metagenome | ecosystem: Host-associated > Invertebrates > Cnidaria > Coral ... | reverse complement strand
TAAAAAAAAATTAAAAAAAAACCTTTACTATTATTAAAATAACATTAAAAAATAACATATATTATTTTTATAAAAAAAAAATCATTTATTTTAAATTTATTTATTTTTATATTATATTTATTTATTTTTATTTTTTATATATTCCGTCGCTATATAAATATTAAATATATATATATTTTTTAAATTAATATATTATAATATATTCAAACCAATTCATTTTAAATCGGTCAGGTAGTTATCCGTCCAAATCTTCGTATTATTTTCATATGTTGTTATATATTATTATTGTTTTGGAGGTCTGTACAGGTTATCATTTTCAGATTTCATAAATATATATATATAATTGTTTTTTTAATTTTTTTATTTTCTGGGTTGACAATATATTGGCAATGTTAAGGTATAAGCCAAGATAAAATTAAATGTCCGGGGTTATTATATATTATTATATTATACCATTTATATATTTATTCCAAGAATCTGAAATATTCTAGGAATTTATTATATAGTATTATTTGCCAAAATTATCTGAAAAGGATTGAAAAGGAGCGTCCCATAAGAATGAGTCAGGATTTCTTGTTTGTGCGGCTTCCCGATATTGGTAGTCTAATTATGTCTAATTTATATTGATATGATGTCTGATAAATCAATTCTCTCATTTTTTCAGCAGATGTATGCTTTGTCTGTACAAAGCTATTTCTGCAACTTCTTGCTGTTCAAGTGCATGAAGTGACATAAAATGAGTCAAATGTTTTTGCTTCGAAACTTGTGAAAAAAATCAACCACCTAGGTCCTTGATGGTCCTTGTATCATTGCCTTAGGCCATGTCTTGCATACTTTGACGATTGCAAAAGCGCACCCCGGCAACTTCCGGCAACCCATGTTGCTCATCTCCAAGCCCTCAGAAGCGCATGCCGCAGACCTGATAGCCGTGGTGCCTTTCGCTTCACCTGGTTTGAAGCCTCCGCACTTTAGGATCTTTTGTGCCAGCTCCTATATGCTCATATTGGCTTGTAAGATCTTATAACATCTTATAACTGTTTGATCCTTTTTCTTTCTCAGCACAAAAACGAGCACCTGCTCAAGGCTGCTTGAGTAACATAGTATAACATAGTCTTGAAATATCTCCAAAATTCCACGATATCCACGATTGATCAGCATTTTTCATAATTGTTCCTCAAAAAATGCATCAATTGATGGCCAATCCTCCCCAACTCTCAAGATCCACCTGGACCCCTTTGGGAGGTCCGCGGAGCTCAGTACATCTTGCAGCACTGATTGTTCTTTTTCGCCGTTCGGTAGAACCTCGCATGCCGTCCATTTTCGGATTGATGCTGGGCAGCGATCATAGGGATCTCAACAAAGAACGTCAGAATGAAGACATGCTTTCTGGTAGTTTTTTTTTCATGTTTTTTGTTTGCTTGGTCGAGGACCTTCCAGAATAAGATTGTCTCAGAAGATCATCCCTTTTCAGCCCAAGCAACTGAACCGACGTGCTGGATAAGTCCTGCAAGTGAGCCAAACTGCTCAAAGTGTTACTGAATCAAACCAAACATCACATGTGGTGTGGTCAAGCTACATGGGATTCATTGGGTTTTGTGGGTCATCCATCCCATAATGGGAATATATGGGAATCCATGGCCGTAATGGGTAATAAATGGTAATAATTATACATCCCTGTGAAATTTGATTGAAACCAAGGGATACCCTCTGGTAATTTAACATATAATTTAACATAGCGAACTGGAAAGATCCACCATGCTCATGGGAAAATCCACTATTTCGACTGGGCCATTTTCAATAGCTATTTTGACATAACCAGATCCTTGCTCTTCTGCATCAGCTGGTCCAGGGACTCGCCTGAAGGCGCGGCGGAAAATCGGCTGAGGCTGATCAGGCTGATCTTGGAAAAACCCTCATGACAATGAAGGAAAATCATGTTAAAATATGGTTAAAATCATGAGAAAAACAGAGAAACACATCTGCATTCCGATCGCGTTTTGGCATTTCTACCAAGGTCATATTGCCAACATTCGGTGACTTTCAGTGACCTTTAAAGGCAGCTTTTCCAAACGCAACACGCCAAGCTCGAAAAGCGCAAAGCTTCGGCTGCCTCGTTTGAGCAAGTCATCCATGGACTGCATGACGACACCCTTGACCTGGCAAATGATCAATATTTTGGGGGGAAATCCCTTTGTTCACCATATGATCATATGGCTTCTTCATATTCATCTGGGGTTGAGAGATCAATGTAGTCATTTCTAGTCTCTACTCTATAGTGAATATGAAATGTCGTGCCACGGGCAAAACATGGTGTATATATAATATATATGGATGTATCTGGGTTATGGTTTTCTCCCATGAATGGGAATAGCCACATAATTGCTGTATATATATATACATAATTAATTCATGATAATTCTCCATGAAGAATGGATTAATGATTGATGATGATTGATGACCATCCCCCCGAGGACTGGATCCAATCCAACCGACAGGACCTCCTCCAAGTCCTTTTCGATTTTGGTCAATTTATCTGCCTGGGACGTGACGTGTCACAACACCTGGTGTTGGTGTCCTCAAACGTGGTAAATTTATGGATTTCATGAGGATTTCATGGTTATAGGCTAGGATAGGACATAATGAAGAATCAAGCATGGCAATTGAACAACATCTTGAAACGGGGATTCTAATGGGAAACTCCACTATAAATGATTAATTATGACTGGTTCATTTTCCAGCACGCCATGTGTGATGAAAACAGTGTAGACTGAACTGCCCATCTCAGGCCACCACTTCTGCAGGGTTTTGGAATTTGGTGAAGAGTGTCTGGCGTGTCAGCTGAACTTTCAACAAATGGCTCTGTCTGAAACTCGCCCCCAAATCATTTTCACATTAAAAATGACTATTTTGATCTATTTTGATCTATTTTGATCTGTATATATATATATATTTATAGCCAATTTTCAGACACACATGTTCACCATGTTGACCATCTCCCACTCATCTCCTCAAAGCCGCGCCATATGGACCTGAATTTCAGGCACCTGAAACGCTTCATCCCTCTTGATGTCCTGGCTGAATGCCATGAAACTGGGCACTCTCAAAACTTGGCCTCGGAAAATACATGCAAAAAATGATGCAATCATATGGCAGTGTGTCAAAACCAATAGTACCCCTGTAGTTCACATCAAAATAGCTGGTAAATGGATGTTCATCCCACTAAAAATGGTATAACCATACCCATACCCATATATCCTGGAGCCTTTCCCTCCGACAAGTTGAAAGTTTGGTCTCAAACAGCCAGCTGGTCACCTCCAAGCTACCCTTCACGGCACCGGAATCCATGAAGATGCGAATGGCCTAGAAAGTCATTGATCAATCATTGATGAGAATTGATTGATGTGGGGATGGGTCAAAACCCTGGTACCTAGTGAACCCCAAAATAGCTGGGATTTATGGATGTGAATAACCCACTAAAAATGTATCTATAGGTATTGACCCATACCCATGTATTCAAGACTTGCACATCTACTCCAATCGGTTCAGGGACCACCCTGTGAATTGTTCTGTAGTTTCTGCATGGATCGTCACCTGAATCGAGAATCATGGCGAGCCTCCGCAGCCAACGCAAAGGCCACTCTCATGGGATATTCGCCTTGGCTAATGGGATCTTGCAGCTTTCATTACCCCTAGGACACGCCTGGAAAACTGCCAGTCTTGGAATGCAATGCACTGCTATAAATATAAAGGGCTCATCAAGTTAAATTTGAGAGGTGCTTTTTCTGCTGGAAGCGTAGATTTTCACTTCCTTTCAAGACTCTGCACTTGCTTCATGGAAGCTCTGCATAGCTCTGCACTATTCTCAGAGCCTGACTGTCCACCAAAACAGTGGCAGTAATGCCCTGAACGTGCTGCGGCCAAAGTTCAGGTTTGGTTCGGCGAGCTTTGATTCTTGTTGTCTCCCAGTTTTGGCTTGAGAACTACCTGCCACTATATGCTCAAAACGAGTGTTTTTTCTGCAGCAACTTAAACTCTTGGCAAAACCGTGTGCCATTTGGATCCATTTGGTGCTCCATTTGGTGCTCCATTTGGTGCCTGTGGATGCGTCCAGGAGTAGCACTTGCCCAAGTTCTGGTCAAAGTCAATGCTATTTCGCTGTCCTGATCCAGGAATATCCAGGAAATTTACTGAAAAAACCGACTGGGATCATTTTTTGATGATCTGGAATGACCCTCCTGGCGGTGTCCGCGAAGCGATCAAGCGACTATGAAACCTTAGAGCCATAGTCATTTAGAATGTCATAGAGCCAGAAAACATGGTCATCAACGACCATAGACCCTGCCGTCAGTCGGGGGCTGGAAGATTACTTCACAATAAAGTTGGCTATGTTCAGTGTCTATGTATGTCTATGTCAATTTACTGGAGAGATATCTTAAATGACAGAAGGATGTTAAAGGACTTGCATGACTCACGCGATCCGGTTTCAACTGTTGAAATCGCTGAAGTGCTGGCTTGATGTGCTCACGAAGAGGGCCGCGATGGAAAAAGCTGAAGCTGGACCTCAAGCCCAAGAATGACACCCTGAAACACGTTGAAGCACTAGAATTACACGAGAAGTAAAGGACAGTGTCACAAAATACTTAAAATTCAGATTCAGAGATTTTCAAACTTTTTAGGCTCCTTACAGCTCTTCGCAGTTCACCAGCTCAAAAGGGCTTTCCTGACGCCCAAACATTCAAGGACTGTGCTTTCCATTGGTCGTTACTGCAAAATACTGCAAGCATTTATCCACAGCGCTTGCTGAAAGCCTCTCTCGCTCTGTAGAGGATAAGGGAGAGCAGCTTCATCGTGCACCACCTGGCAGCTTCGCCAATAACGGCACTGTATATAGATCATCGTATATAGATCCGTATAGAAGATCAAATCTGCTCTGATGTGGAAACACCATGAAACACCCAAGATTTTGATCAGTCACAAGTTGTCGGATCTCAGATTTCTGAGCCTATCACCTTCACTGGGTCGGCTGAGTCTATGACTTCGTGTTTGACCCAGCTCAAAGCTTGAGCCGACAAGCTGCCGCGAAACGAACGACTGGGCAAGACCTTTGGTAAAGGCGTCAACATGTGGAGGTCAAACATCCGTTTCAATTTGGGCAGAATATGAAGAAGCCCACTGCAATGATGTTTCATGAGTGCTAACTTCCTGTTGCTCCGAAAGTGGTTGTGGATGGTTGGTGATTCCGGCAGTTAGGTTACAGTTGTAATTATAGGCTTCAAAATTCACATGCTGAGATATCCCTGGACCAAGTCACTTGATCCTGTGTTGGCACATGCCGCCATCTCCTAGCCACATTTCCAAGCCTGCAAATAGAAAACATGAGAAAACATGAGAAAACCTGCAAGTAACAAAGATCAACCCAATAAAGTAACCACCTTGCAGCCAATAGACTCACGCAACACGCAAATCACCTTTTCAGCACGGCCAAGAAACTTTGGACCCTGCAGTTTCTGCCCCAAGATCAATGCTTGACGACCTTGCAAGTTGTTGCCACAAACAGCATCGTCAGTGCTGCCAGTCAAGCCTACCTCAAGCCTATCATGAGACTAATATCCTGAGGGCACTGTTGCACAACTCCTGAGCTCACAGCTTTGAACTTTTGCCGTTCTGCTTTCTTCTCCTTCTTCTCCATACGCTTCTTATACTGGCGCTGGGCTTACTCAAGACTTTTCAAGTATGACAAGTTGGCCGCAATCCATCATTTTGTTCAGAAACATATCAAAACGATTCAACACCCTTCCGCAAATACAAAAACACCACATTGTTATACATTGTTATACATTATTCATCTCCAATCAAGGAGTATTGAAGTTGGCCCTGCATCCGCAGCTTCCACAAAAAGAACGGCACCTCCGGATCGTTTTCTGCAAGCTCAGCCTCTGTCGGTGTGAAAACCTGCTGGATGTCGGTGCGAAAACCGCATGACGCCATGCTGGATGTCGCGGATTTACATCTGGCGCTATCAATGGGGGTGGGAAAAAAGGTCTTTAAAATTGGATGGGATTAGCTTCTGACAGATGTCACTGCAACGGTAAAAAAGCAAGTGAAGCTCCAATTCACTCGCATCTCATCTCTGTGTGTCAAATAAACAAACAAACACATACAACCACCAGATTGACGTCCGCTACACACTGGCAAAGATATGGTATATGCAGCCGGCGCTGAGTTGGCTAAGTCTTAAGCATAGTCCATGACCAGCTTCACAATTTTCCATCCAGCATAGCCAGGCACCTGACTGTGACTCTCTCGCACAGCGCTGGAGAAAGCACAAAGTCCAGTCTGACCACTGAGCAAAAAACCGCCAAGTATAGAAGCCAACCATAGTTGCTGAACGTCACCTTGGAAATGGACAAAACATGGGCAAGCTTTCTGCAGCTTGAACAAAATTGACTCATCCAAGCTGCTAAGAATTGGGTGGCCAAGTTCACGATAAAGAGGTCCTGATACAGTCGCCATGTTTGTAATTCAGTTTTCTTAGGTGTTCTTGCAGCCTCTTGTAGTGTTCAGGAGGTCTGCAACCGCGATTTTGAATGCTCCAACTCTCAAAAGAAATGGGATCGGTTAGAGCGCATCTATTCCGTGACATGGATCCAAGATGATCAAAGTGGTCTAAAGTCTCATATCACCCCCAAAAAAGATGTAACCTATATAATATTATATATAGGACAAACTATTAACCAGCATTTTAGAACAAATAAGGATCTTAATCTTACTGTTCAATTAATTTTTGAAGGTACATAATAATAATAATAATAAGTTGATCGCATATCATGTGCAAGGACTGCAAAGCTACGCAAAGCTCCCCGTCCAGATACATCTCGAAGTTGGCTCCTACCTCCAGGGAGGACTTGATGGCTCCGAACCTAGGGGGGTGAAACCCATAGGGAAACCCATGATGAAGATGCGGGTGACCTGGGGTGATGGGTGAATATCCCAGTATCCCAAGCAACAGGCAATTTTTTGGATTCAGTTTGGGGGGTGAACAACACAAACAACACACTCTGCTTGCTGGAATGTACTGCTAACCAAATGGACTTGGAATGGTTAAAGTAAGAATAAGGCCAATACACAATTTCCGGGACATTGTTTTGGCACGGGGAAACTCTTGACACATAGTTTGATGTTAGACATTTAAAGGAGACCTTTGCAGCCTCCTATCATGTGTTGACTGATGGCAAAGTAGCCGCAAATCCACGAGTTCTGCTACATGAGATAAATCGAGATAAACATACCCTGGGGATCCCTGGGGCATAAAATAGTATGTCTTCAGTATACTTACCCTCTGGTAATTTAACATAGCTATTGAACATGGTGATTTATAGTGAGTTTTCCCATGAAAAATGGTGATTTTCCAGTTCGCTACGTTAGTTTACCAGAGGGTAAATGGTCTAAAACTGTTCGAAACTGTAATGATCTGTCATGATTTGATCGAATCAATGCCCTTCTCTGAATATTCAGGCCAGCTGCCGAAGCATAGTCATCATATTAAGGCCCCCACGTGAAGTATGAGACCCCAGAGAACAAGAGCATCCCGCACCTTGGGCAAAACTGTTCCATGTTCCATGACTATTCCAGGATCCTTACGCTCCAGAATTGAGAGGTCCAAAATGGCTCAAGGATGCCTCCGACATTGCCTGAATCCTCACCGGTATTGCTTTGCCACTCAGTTCGGCACAAGTTCCACTTACCCATGGAGCTCCATGAGAGGATCACGCGGAAAAGGAAGTACAAAGCATTGACACCTATGATGGCAAACAAATAGTACCTCAGCTCGGCAAATCAGAAACAAGGCCCAAACACAGACAGAGTGCTTCATGCATTTCACTCACTGCCATGGTTCACCCTCACCGCCTTCCAAGCCGATTTTACAAGAAAGGAACACATCAAAACAAAAGTGCTACTTCTGAGTTAAAGCTTTCATTTTGGAGATCTGAGATATCTGATATATATCTGATATATATCTGAGTATGTGTTTATGATTTCGTTTCTGATTGTTTGTGTAAAATAAAAGTTGGATCAACCCCAAGGCGCTGGATGGATGATTCTGCTCTCTTGGCCTCGGTGCTGCGAAGGCCGGCTTGAATGAAGGAGCTCCAAGCTGTTTGCCTTTGGTCACTTTAAACATGTTTAAACAAATCAGGCAAGTAACTATAAGTATATAACTGTTACTCTCTTTCTAGGCTGCTGATGGCTGCTGCAATTAATAAGAACAACTTGATGGATACAACATGATTTAAATGTCTAGAGTCTAGCGCCGTGCCCCTCTCCCAAGCAACCTGCAGACCTTTGTGATGCAACGGCTAGTTGAGGCTGCAGCCTGTTTCTTTTCGGCTTGGCCAGCCATCAGGAAAACACGCGGAAAAACTGTTACAGAATTTTGGATCAAAGTAGGGATGCATCAAGCCTAAAGAATCCTCAGTATGTGGCCACCATATTCTCACACCTGATCTTGCATGCAACAACTAGAATTGGGCGACAACTCATGGAGGACCGTAGTCAGAATCAAAATCTCTGATGAGATAGCAGATGATACCAGAATACTCAATATTCATCGTATTCTTGTAAGCATGCGGCGTTTATTTGCCTTGGACCTCGTGCAGCGGCTGCAAAGAGCCAACATGCAAATCACACGTCTGTGCATTCACGAAAGGAGGAATTGAGTTTCCTGATGTTTCCTGTAGATTGTGGATTCGCGGATTTGTGCTACTAGCAGCGTTCGACCAAGCCACTTTACCCTGGCAACTGGAGAACGATGCGTCGTCCGCATCTTTTTCTCACTGCAATCATGCAAAAGAAGTAATAGCATTCCAGACAAGGACTTTGCAGGTAGCAGTCCATGCGGTCCCGATCTACTTTCAGAACGCTACTCTTGTGCTGCACGAATTCTTCAACAAGCACGGAAAGTGTGCTTTGTCTTTCAGAAGACCCTTCCATATTCTATATTGTTGTTGACTTTCCTTGTCACCTTCCCATCTTACTGTATCTTAGAAAAAGAAAGACTGCTGTGAAGATTTAGAAATTTCACCTCTTTAGATGCAATGTGACATCCTGTAATTATACGATATTAATCGATATTTTACGTTCGAAACCATGATCTCGTTGGAATTGTGAGTCTTCTGTGCCTCTCTCTCTCTCTCTGAGTCTCTCTCGTTTATCAATACCAAATCCACGGCATCATCCACGGTATCGGGTGTGCCTGAGCTGCAGTGCAGTCTAAACTATCTCGCGCAATGTAAGAAAACAAAACGGCACACTATAGAATTGCCTGGACATGCCTGGACACAATTTCACGGGAATTCTAAGCTAGCCTTGGAACTTGAAACTATGTGAGCAATCTCGGAAACTTCAGGTTCACAAAAGATACAAAAGGACATCAGCAAATTTGGGAAGGTGCCATCGCTTAGCACACATTTGTACAGTACGAAAATGATGTATGGTAAATTTGTGGGGTATCGCTTGCAGGAAAAGATGTGTGTGCACACAGGTATAAATTAAACGGTGGCATCGCTGTTTGGGAAGGTCCCATCGCCTACCTCATATATGTGTGCAATTTCCGAAAACCAGTGTCCGTCCCTCATATGCTTCTTACTTTCTCAGGTTTTGTGGTGGTTCATCTGTAGTGCACATCTGGTGTGTTGTTTCATGCTGCAGAGCGACGACTTTGACACAGGTTCCGAGGCCTCAGTGAAGCAGTCGAAGGTGGCAACATACACTAACATACACACTAACCATCACTAACCATCAATAGCCATGATCGTTTTTTGTCCCAATGTGTCATGTAGGCCCCAATTTTTCTTGATTCTTCCTGATTCAATTCAAGCTGTCCCACGAGGAATGTAGCGATGAAAATACAACTAGCTGAGGTCGGTTCCACATTAATCTCCTCAAAATTGCAAGTTGATGCACCGGAACATCCGCGCTTGGCTGTCATGGCTTCCAACAGAATACGTCGAACTATGTTGACTTTCTCAACACGTCTCAAGTCTCAAATGTGGGTCTAGTGGAATCACACTTTCGCTGCTGTTTTGGGATTCAGCTTCAAACACCTTCAGCCCACTGAACTCCTTGGCTTGCTTCCGAGAGATCCTGAGCACGTCCTTGTAGCTGTCCTGGAAATGCGAAGAATGGAGCACACAATCCACAGGCGATCAAATGATGTCGATTAGCAGAACATTTTGCCAAACCTCTGGATCTGCATCTTTCTTGGTGTCAATATTCATGCATATCTCATCGCGACTGCGTCGGCATATTCCAAACGTCTGAACACTGTCGTCCTGTGCACCATAGGAGCGAAGCATATTAGAAATAATGCCACGTGCCTTGCACAGGATACAGCAATATACAGCAGGAAAACATGGCAATGGGATCACATCAAAGAAACACCCAACGATCAGCATGTTTAAACACTTTAGGACCGAAAACCGAACGCGTAGTGATGCAGTTTTTAACTTCTGCAGCGTGTGGGGTGGGATGGGATGGAGTGGGGTAGGGTAATAACGTTCAAATGCACCTACACCCATACTCATATGTGATGCTACGTTAACGTCTCTTCTCTTGCGCATGCACTCCTACGTCATGCTACGTTACAAACATTTACAAACGGGGTGGGGTGGAGTGGATGTTGTTGCTACACAAACACGAAGATTGCATCACTTGGGTTTAGATAATTTTTCCAGGGTGGAATTGGCTGCTACTTATCAGATGAAGGTTGGTACTTTGTTGACTTTCTCATGTTTATGTTAACACGGTGGAAGGAACTAAAGAAAAACATACCAAATGGATTGACCACACAAAGTCCGTGGCTGTTGGTGTACGCACGCTCTTGGATCTCTTGGCAATGGCGTTACATCATGTTACATCAATATGTGTAAAAACACGTTGAAAACCACAGCAAAGGCTGTACGTCAAGCGCTGTTTGGCTAAAACGGTCCCAATTTCGAGTGGCAGGCGTGGGAAAATGACTGACCGGCACGCTCTGGAGCCTCTCTTTTTTGGACATGTAAAACCCAAAAAACATCACTTCCACATCACGAAATGGTCGAAACAAAAAACAATATGTAATTGACACAAAATCAAACAAAAAACAAAATTCAAGTGTGCCGAAACCTCACGCTGGACACATTTTCTATCATAGATGTTGTGCACAAATGATCACGCCGCCACGCGCGGTTTCCGGTCGGGCGGGATGTTTTTGATATGTGTTCGTTTGCTGTGATATCGAGTTTAACATCTTGAGAGTGTCTTGGGTTTCATATGTCCTGCGTCTTGACAGCATATCATCAACTGTTGACCTGCTTATTGTAAGTTTGCATGAACTTGCGAACTTGTGACTTGACATGACGTGACAAACTTGCACGTACTTGCATATGAGCCACGGTCGAAATATTAGTCCCCTATCGTTTTACAGGCTTTCCTGTTTTTACATATTTTGACAATTATTTCCCTCTGTTTAAGCGTAGTTTTGAAGCGCGTCCACTTGGACCCTCATCCTTGGCGATCTTTGTTTGCGCGTTGGAGCGCACTTGTGCTTTTGCCCGCGCCTGTCTGGTCCTCCTTCCCGCTGCTTGGGCGGTCTCTTCAACCAGCAAGTCTTTTGGAAAGAAAATGGGTTTTAGCATGCTGTGGCCACTCACAGCTGCTAACCTCAAAATTTAATTATCCAGCCGGGCACAAAACTTTAGTCCATCACTACAACATACTACCATATACTACCAACATCCACCGCCTATTCCGCCTGTTTTGTGACCAGTCGGTCACCCGGGGCGCTTTTGGAAAGATTTTAGATTAGTATCGTTTTGGTATCGTTTGGGTATCGTTTTGGGTATCGTTCTACGCGGGCTCCATCTTTGCAAGTCACGTGCGTGCGGGACTGAATGAATAGCTCGCCGCGGTCTACCAAAGCTAGGCCAGGCAGCAAAACAAGATACTGCATGGAGTTGGCCACTCCAGCATGCCTACACTGCCTGCGAATAGGTGCATGGTTTCCGTAGTCTGAGCTACTCGGTGCCGAGTTTAAGCAGCCCACCTGGGTGGCTAAAGTAGTGTAAGGTCATGTAAAGTCAACACACCGCATGGGCACACCCATTCATGGTGAAGTGGATCCAACCGTAAAAAAACAACCCTGCCTAAGCAAATACTATGCCCACACCACAAAACGCGCAAGCATGCGCAATCAAAAACGTATCGTTTTTTTGTGAGTCCCCTATCGTTTTAGCAGGTTTCATGCAACAGCCAACATCCGATGCACACTCCAGTACATACTTAATCAGCGCAAATTTTGACGGAATCTCATTTACTTGCACATACTTGCACTGTTGACCAGTCAAGCAAGCCTCAGTCTGAGCGTTACAATTTCAGCTGCTACGTCTATGATATGATGCGGAATCAAACAGTGTCCCAGGCACCTCTCTCTGCTCTTCATTGTCTTCGGGCTGTGCGCGCTTGGCTAGGGACCTGAGGCAACATGCCTGGCTGCAAGAAGCCAACAACTCCAAAACCACATTTTCGTAACATATATCCACGAATCCACGCAATCTAGAAATGGTTCTTTGACGCCAATCTGCCATGCTCAGAAAGCAACATAAGGATATGTATTACGAGAAGTACAGTGGTATAGAATCATGGCGCACTCGACAAGATTCCGACAACGGAGTTTCGTTGCTACGAGTGATGACATTTGGGTCCGCTTTCAGCCTGCCACGCACATTGTTGTTTGCAGAATTTTAGCTTTATCGAGATCCAGAAGTACTGACCGCATCCTGAGTTGCCTAAATATACATCACAGAAGTATATATTATAATATATTATCATACATAATGTAAATTGTTTTTATCAAACTTTCTCTTTGATAAGAAGAAGCACTGACAGCGAGCAACCTTTGATTTTTACCTGTACTTCAAGGCAGAAAGTGTTCCATCCCCACCAAGCTTTGTCACTTTGCAAATCTTTGCATCGATTCGGGCTGAAATTCAAATCTCAGAATGTCTCGCCAAACAGAGACTTTGCCAAGCGGTGAATCCTTCGCCCTTCCCCAAGAGCGCAAGAGCGGCTCTAAGAGCTTGAAGGCCAATGGCAAGCAAGCCCCCGCACAGGCGATGCAGAGCGGCGTCCACTGCATGCGTTGACGCTTGTTGCGGCTGGATGTGTTACATTGCAGTTTGATAGTGCAAAAATGGACGAGGCATATCAAGTCGAGAATCCCAAAAAGATCAAACCTAATCAGCCTAATCTAAAGATGTTCAAATCCCCCTTGCCTTAGAACCGCCCTTTTGCACACTGTGAACAGCTCACAAATTCAACCTTTTTAACAGTGGTCCTGGTCTATCTGCTTCGACCGAGAGAATATCATCTTTAAGAGGTCCCTGAGTAACCACTCCGGGTTTTGACTAAGATTCATGGTTTTTGGATACTTCTGGCTGCGTGTTCGTCCAATCTTCTGAGCAACGCACACCATCACTGCTCCGAGGTGTGTTGATGTCAAGCCCTCCATAAGCGTTGCCATCTGCAAGCACTTTCTGGCAGGGTCAGGTTTATGGTTGATTTATGGTTGATTTCCTGATATTTTCGACAACAGTGAAAATCAAGCGGACCGAAAGTAGTAGAGTTTTGTTCCATTTTTTCCATGATTTCCAGCTACACAGGCACTTTGAGTCTTCGAGTTGTCAAATACTCAGCCAGGGCGTGCTAGAATTCTCCAAGAGTTGCTGAAGTTCTCTCGGCTCACCATTTCGCAAACCAAATGAAGAACCTGGAAAGGAACTGCCCAAGCAAAACGCGGGAGGGATCACACTCAGTGAACATTGTACAATGCCGAGTAGAGCGCAAATTGTGAAACAACTCTCAAAGTGGACTTGCTGTCCTCCCTTGCGGAAAACAAACATGGCCCATGGCTGTGAATCTCTCGTGATGGAAAACTGACCTGTTGCAAGAGGAAACAAAATCGAACACTCACCACTGAAACATTGTCGGCCCAGCCTGGGAGAGAGAAGCAGACTGCAAAGGCATCCCCCAGTCTACAAACCTGATGACGCGGATATCGAAAACTGCGGCACGCAACTCTGATGCCACACCTGCTTGCGTTTCCGTAACGCTGACTCCCAATCCACAACGCTCCAACGAAAGAAACGACATGGCTCAACATGTGGGTACGGGTCAGTTCACCCTGGTACCCGGTTTCCAACATCTCCCCATCTTGGATGGTCCCATGATGTCTCATGGTACGCATTGACCAATTCTGACTGTGTTTCCATCTCGGTGCGGCACTGCTGGACCATCTCCAAAGAGCTTGCCTAGAGGCTGCAAGGGAAGAAATGGAAGAGATATTTCATGATGCGTTCCCCAACATGTTGATCATTGTAGAAAAATGTAGATCAATGATCAATGTCGATCAAATATCATCATTCACAATGTGAGTCAATAATGAATTTACAGGCCAAGTACACGGCATTTTGGAGGGTCAAATCCTCCACATCCTTGGTGTTTTTCGCCCTGTCAGCAGTTTCATTTCGCCCACCTTCAAAGCCATGACGAAGGACTGAATGGTGAATGCCTGCAATCTGCAAAATTCTCAATCGAAGAGGTGCTGTTGCCAGGAAATATTGCGATTACTTCGAGATAGCTCAGTATTTTGTAGTAGCAATAAATCTATATAAATCTTAGTATATTAAGTGCCCGGCCGGTGCGGAAGTTCCGAAAATAGGACATGGCTATAGGAAATCAATGGCCTATAGGAAAATTTTGCGATGCAAACGCAAGTGTTGGAGTTGTGAGGTGCATCAACGAATGAACAAATTGTTGGTGAGGTGCCAGTAAAATGACATGAACAAATCCGTGGATAACTGAGTGAATTAACCAATGAACCGATGAACCAATGAATCAATGAATCAGTCAATCAATGAACAATTGAATGAATGAAGCAACGAAGCAATGACTCAATGAATCAAGCAACCGGTGGACCAATGAATCGATGGATCAATGAATCAGTGAATCACTGAATGAATGAACAAATGAACCGATCAATTGATGATTCATGAAAACAACGAACCAATTAAGCAATGAATAATGACTCGAAGAACGAATGATTTAGTAATATTTAGTGAGTCATCAATGAATCAATGGAATAGTGAGTAGGTGAATCAATGAATCAGCAAAACAATGACTCAGTGAACCAATAGGGCACTGAACCGATGAACCAATGAAAAGATGATTGTGTGAATCAATGACCCAGTGACGGGCAATTCAGTGAATCCATAAATCAATGGACCAGTGCAAGAGTGAATTAGTGAGTCAATGAACCAATGACTGAGTAAATAAATGAATAAATGAATGAACGAACGAATGAAAGAAAGAAAGAAAGAAAGAATGAATGAATGAATGAATGAATGGATGAAGCGCAGTTACTCAGGGAACCAATGAACCAATTGATTCAGTGAATCAGTGAACCCATGAAGCAATGAATCAGTGAATCCATGAACCCATGAGTCAATGAATCAATGAACCAACGAACGAAAGGATGGATGGATGGATGGGTGGGTGGGTGGGTGGATGGACGCATGCATGCATGCATGCATGCATGCATGAATGAATGAATGAATGAAATTGGCGAGCTACCTTCTTTATTGAGCTACTTCTTCACTGACGCTGTCTTCTCTCAGCTACTTCTTCTCTGAGCAGCCACTCATCTGGGCTACTTGTGCTCTGAACTGCCTCCCAGCTCTTTTGGAGCTTCATAGTTCTCTTGGTGCGGCCGTTTCAATGCGTTTAGCAGCCTCCAGCTGCAATTCCGCATAGCACAAGAGTAGCACTGTGGTCAACAGCTACCTTTGGTACAGCTGTTACAATGCGTTTAGCAACCTTTAGGTGCAATCCCGCTTGCCAGGAGCGTCGCAGCACCGGACAGCCGTGCCAATGCGTTTTGTCACAGCTGGCTGCAAACCCGCAAAGCACAGGAGCCTCACAGCATCACACCCAATTGACCAACGTTCGCGCAGCGCTGACAATGGGGACTCGACCAAATTCCGACGCTGTTCCACTCCCCCGAATGAATTTTTTGGGTTTTTTTTGTGAAACCGAGCTCTCGCTACAGTCTCGTGCGCATTTTGCCGACCTCATCTTCCAAAAGTGGTCCGAACGCTCCAGTTTTTTAACCTTTTGAAATGCAAACCGAGCTCTCGCTACAGTCCTCTGCGCTTTTTGTCAACAACTTTTGCAGATCGAGCCGCGGAAGTGCGGAAAAAGAGGCCCTATTTACTATACCCATGACAGTCGTCTGTAACTCGGAAGTTTCCTGACTAAATTTCCTTTGATTATAGTTGTGTATAAAATGTAGCTATGTAATTAATAATACATATAAATTATACATTATACAGTTATACAGTTATACATATATATATATAAAACCGTACATTGTGTTTTAGATCAATCAACTTGATGAAAAAATAGGATACATAGAGCGTATGACTGCAGTATGAAGCATGTTCCTGCGTCAGCTCATGTCAATTTTTGCCATCACTCTTCAGCATGTAAAATCCCCTGTCCCTCATACGGAAGAGTTTTAAATATGTTAGGAAATATTTAATAGCAGTAGGGTGCGAAGCTTTCCGCTAATAGAAAGTTAAAAACTAAAAACCTTAATTAAGATATTCAAATCTTCTGTGTGGAAATCGATTAGGTTCCTTTTTAGAAAAAAATTGGCACATTGCCAAAATTTGGATTTCGAAGGCTCCCCTAATATTAGACTCAACATCTGAATAGAAAACGACTAACGTCGATTTTAAAGGACGGACCCTAATAATCAATAAATTATACCGGCAAGAGACACCCCAAACAGTGTGGCGGGTACGGAATCAATGCGCCAGATACAAGCAACAGTAACTAAACAGTAGCAGATGATAACAGATCAGGCTAGACATGGCTAGACATTAGCGCAACTACAGCAGCTGCACATTCTTTGTACATCTATATGCTCACAAGATCTTCGTATAGTTCAAAGTTCGTGTAACAGAGGGGACAACACCGCTCCTACTGAAAATGACATCGATGGTTTAGCCAGAACACGGAAAGCAATGGAAATCGAGACAGATGCATGTTCAAACAATAGAGCCGAAAACAGATCTATATATATATAGAAAACGTATACGCCACGACGGATCCGTATGATGGGGGAACTTGTTCAAGATGTTACGTGCTATCCTGAAAAGTCAAAGATCGGCCTGTGAGTCATTTTTTCCTCTCTGGTGAAGATCACGTCAGACTTGCGAGGCTTTGTTTGCCGCATGCATACGCAGTGCATCCTCCAACGCATTCTTTTCCGGAGGCAGCGCAGCAGAGTCCGCATGGGAACACGCAGCCGCAGCTCAGTGGTCATCTGAGCTTTCCAAGCACGCTGCCGCAGCTCAGCAGTCATCGTGGTCCTGGTCGAGCTGGCTCCAATGTTGTGAATTTCTGTCTGGCCGCGCTCAGCTGGGGTCGTATAAGTCCCAAGCAACTTGCATGAAAAGAAACGGGCGGTAACAATATCAGTAGCTTTTCCCAGGTCGGAAGTCATACCTCCCAACATCGCCCCTGCCTGCGCGGCCGCAAGGTCACGCAAGGCACAGGGTCCAAGAGGTTCGAAGTCATTTCGGACACTTTCAGGGGCAAGCTCCAGCAACGCCGCCAGGGTTTGCGCAGCCATGGCTTCCCAGGCGGCGAAAAGAAAGGCAGAAAGTATCTGGACAGAAGAATTGCGTGGCCTCTTGGTGTGTAGTAACATTATGTGGCCTTTTGGCATACATTATGTGGTTTCTGGCTGTTATATTAGAGGTTCAAGAAACATGTGGTGATGCAGTGTCTTTCTTTGAACGGAAACATGGCAGGCGTGCAGGTCTTGAAAGTGACTTATATACATATACTTATAAATTGAAGCTGCGGACATGACAACACATTGTGATTGCACATGGGCATGCCACAAAAGCCATTTTACGCGAGAATTCCCAGGCAAAATGCCGCAGACCAAGACTAAGGCCTACATTTTGTGTGAGCCTGCGCAGTCGAAACGCACTTGGACATGTCACAAGAGCCATTTTATGCGAGAATTTAAAGGAAAAATGCCGCAGACCACATCTCAGGCCTACGTTTTGTGCGAGCCTGCGCAATCGAAATGCGCTTGGACATGTCAAAAAAGCTAGTTTATGCGAGAATTTACAGGTAAAATGCATTAAAATGCCGCAGGCCACATCTCATGCCTACGTTTTGCGTGCGCAATCGAAATGTGCTTGAACATGCTGGGACATGTCAGACAAGCAATTTTATGCGAGAATTCTCAGGCAAAATGCTGCAGACCAAGACCGCGACCCACCCTTTGTGCGAGCCTACGAATGTCACAAGAACCATATTATGCGAGAATTTACAGGGAACACACACACAGTCTAAATGCACATCATGGGCAAAACATAAGAGCCATTGCCATTTTATGCGAGAACTTACAGGAAAAAACAGAAGCCAGATTGAGCACCCTGATCAAGCACAGGCCTTAACCCTTACCGCAAGAACCTCTCATGTGGACACACTTTGGGGAATAACATCCCGGTGTTGACTAGTTCTTATTATCAATGATAAATGGGGGGTGCAACCCTCAAATGCTAAAGGGGATCAATAAAAAATCAAACTGACCAATTTGAAATGTCCCAAAATTGGAAATCGACCTATTGGGGTACGTTTAGCTATAGGGAGAAGGGATTCCACCATCATGGGCTCATTCAGCTCCTGGACAGTGTCTGACCTGAATCAGCTCCCCTTGCTCTGCGTTGGCAACAACCCGCCGGAGCTCCTCGATATCATTCTCCTCGACCGAGCAACGGATGTGGTGGATGTGATAGGTGGGGTTCTCGGGATGGTCAAATCCCAGTTTCCACAAGCGTCTTCTCATTAGCGTTTCCCCGCTCTCCCTTTCCTATCTATTACGCTGATGGATCTGTCCGGGAACCCCACAGCAACATACACCAACTGCGTACAAAGATGCCGCATAGGTCAAACTGGGCCCTTGCGAAACCCGCAACCCATTCTTGGCAATGATGAGGATCGGTTGGGAATATTTCTACTTGTAAATATCAGAGGAATTCCAAATTAAGACATGCTGTAAGTGTATATATATATAATATATAATATATATATATATATATTCACTGAGTCACTTTGTCCACGCAGATGCCTTCACGGCCTCAACTACTGCTCTGGAGGTGTTCAACGCATCCTGTCGCATTAAAGCATGGTCTTTAGTTCCAATG
>Ga0126342_10007657_pt1 | contig 19324 bp, 17 predicted proteins | sample Cyp1metagenome_FD_92528 | JGI IMG/M metagenome (GOLD analysis project Ga0126342, IMG submission 92528) | Coral microbial communities from Lord Howe Island, Old Settlement Bay, Australia - Cyphastrea 1 metagenome | ecosystem: Host-associated > Invertebrates > Cnidaria > Coral ... | reverse complement strand
TATATAATATATATAATATATATAATATATAATATATAATATATATAATATATATATAATATAATATATATAATATATATAATATATATAATATATATAATATATAATATATAATATATAACATATAACATATAATATATAATATATAATATATAATATACAATATAAAATATATAATATATATTATATAATATGTAACATATATATAATATATTATATATTATAAATTATATATTATATATTATATATCATATATCATATATTATATATTATATATCATATATAGCTGTATATATTTAGCTATTACGTAGATATGATATAGGTATAATTCTATAATATTATATAATGGTATATCAACGGTGTCTGAAAATGGTGGATACAAGTGCCCCATTGGCCCATGTTTGGCCATGGATTTCGGGGTGCCCCAGTTTTGGGTGCCATGTTTCCACAGCTTCCACGTGCCATGTGGTTCAGAAGCAGTTAGTGTGCGCGCAATGTGTGTAGTGGTGGAAAACATGAAGATAAAGATGTTATATGTCAAGCAGGAATGATGTAATGCTGTTGTAGATGAAAGCAAATGTGTTGGATGGATACAAAGATAGATACATACGTACGAGTAGAATTATGTCGATTAGAAACACTGATAAATGGGCGGGCAAATATCTTACGTGAACTGTTGGAAAACTGTGTCAAATTTCAAGTGATCAAAAAGGCCACCAAAGTGGCTCCTCATTGCCATAAAGGGGGAGGCGCACCATGTGTTTCAATAGTAGTAATAGTGACGTGATAATGAAAAAATATAATTAACGATATGACACAAATAGTACTAACAGAAATAGTTTTAGTGGATCCTAAGTTGTTGTTGATGCAATGTTGAACTCTTCACTGTATGCGTTGAATCGGCAGTACGTTGGCAACTCACAGGATGCAAGCCCTCATGGGTCCTTCTCATTCTTGATCACCAGCAACACTGCCTGAACCAGTTGGGCAAAACGTTTGGGTTTGTCCAAAGATCAAGTCCCAAATCCAATGGTACACCATTATTTCCCCGCTTTTTTCGGAGTAAACCCCAATCCTGAGACAACTCCATCCTTGTTCCCCACGTCGGATTCGTCCGATTCTCCAGAGCTCATCTTTGGGTTCCATCTTGCTGCAGCTATCGGATGGGTTCCAAATGGTTTGATCAGCCAAGATCGACCCAAGAATCCCAAGTGTTTGATCGTCTTTGTCTCAATTGAAACTGCTATGAATTGGATATACCCGTAGTCTTCATAGTTAAATTTCCATAAATTGGCTGGTTCATCTCCTACGGGACAAACTATGACAAAATGCATTGAAAAAAGAACATAAAAATACCAGACAAGCTGATCGTTAGTTTATATTATTTGCCCCATTCTTTTTGGTGATTGGTTGTTGAAAAACCTGAAAAATCTTGGTCCTACGGCCTCATCATTCCTTAAATTATGCTTCAATTTCTAGATGTAAAATGATGTAAAAGGATTGAAAGCTCCAAGCAGTCATACGCAGTTATCATATGCAGTTATAGTCACTGGTTCCCCCATATTTTCTTCCACCATTGCATGCTTTTGGTTGGCAAAAAAAGCATTCACCACCGCAGTTCACCCAGTGATTCGCCTTGTGGAAGTACTGCGCGGGCGGAAGCCTGCTCAAGCGCTCGTCTTCGAAGGGTTTCCCCAGCAACCAACTGGTGGCCGAGCCCCAGAGCACGCTTCCTGGCGATGCACCACGGATGACCAAAGCTCCAGCGGAGTGGATGTCACACATCGGATGCGCGCCTTTCAACATGCTCCAATGTCCCACTGGAACAGAAAAACTCCAGAAATGAACGACTGGTTTTTTGGGGTTTGGAAAAATACCAAATCTTTACAACAGAAATAGAAACAAACTGTAAATAGCTCTCTTAAACACCACTGCCGGTCAGTTTGTCGTCACTGCTCTCCTTCGACCACATCTTCTTTCAAAGACTGGAGAACTCTTTCCACGACATCCTGCGCCAAGGATAGGGTCGAAACATGTCGAAACAATCATGGCACCAAGTGGAGATTCACCCAACATTGCCAGGCGAACTGCCAGGATGTATATGATGTATCACTCCGAAACACAAAATGGAAGCCTGCTAACATCTACTCAGTTTCACTGTCTAGTAAAGTTTCCTGATACTTTCAAGAGTACCAAGGGCGAACATCTTGGAATTCGAGGGTGCCCAGTTGCAGGGGCGTGGCATTGGGTCACGTGACAATTCCAAAAACAATAGGAAATCAAAGCTGAGATGTTCCAAATCTGCTTCATGACTTGTGCAACACATATAACCATATATCACCGATGATGCTGATGTGCCGTGGTCAAAACATGGTTTTTAACATGTCTATGTGGAATGGTCATTCAGATAGGAAATCCAAACTCATTCAAAACAAATGGCTATCAATGAATTCCTGGTTGGTGGTTGACCTACCCTCTGAAAAATATGAGTTCGTCAGTTGGGATGATTATTCCCTCTAGATGGAAAAATAATGAAAAATAAAAAATGTTCCAAACCACCAACCAGATTCCATAACCATCCCCTATGAAAAAATGGTAAAAAATCTGGGAGCCACATCCACCACCTTTCCGCATCTTTCAGCACCTGTGGTTCGGCTGCTTCGGGGCTGTATCTGGTGGGAATGAGGCATCGATTGATCCAGCGCCGCAACATCTCGTCCGAATGGTCGTTTTCGCCGCCAGCCTTGGGGCTTGAGTGGCAAAGATGTCTTAATGGGACAACCATCAAGATATCCCATTGGTTTATATAGATGGGTTAGAACATCTATAACATTCTATAACCATTGTGATTATAATTAACAGTTATATAGCCATGACGATTAATATGTTGCTTATAACATCTATAATCTATACCCTCTGGTAAACTAACATAACTATGGAAAATCACCGCTTTTGATGGGTAAATCCACTATAAATTGCCATTTTCAATAGCTTTTTGTATGTTTACCAGAGGGTAACCACAACTTGTGAAAATCTCCTGTGGATCCCAAGTCCACCAGTCCATGGTGTCGAGGTGTCGATAGCTTTCCCTTAAGTTTTGATGGCAGTTTTGATGGCTGAAATCCATCCCCAATAACCAGCTAGTATAACTCCTTACAATTAAAAAAAAACATGGGGCAGTTAAGACCATTAGAGCAGCCAGAAAACAAAAACCAGTTTACGTTACTTTTAGAGGCTTCTACCTCCAGCCAAACGACTTTCCCATGAGAGGAATCAAGTTCAATTGCAGAATCAGCAGAACCAATCATTGAAAATGGCGCAGGCTTGAACCAAGCTGACGAAGCTATATGATATTTGACCGTATGTATGTCATAATACTCGTATGTTATCATAAAAGAATAACACTAAATAACAATAAATAACAATTTAATAATAATGAGAAAAAAAAATACAATGATTGTAATAATGATAATGATGATGAGAATTATAATCGCAATAATAGTGATAATGATCACCGTGATATAAAGATGATAATCAATAATAATAACATGTATAGTAATTAAGAACAACAAATACAGATAAATACAGTATAATAATCGTGACCACAATCATAGTACCAATAAGAATCAACAATAGAAATATCAAGAATAAGAATGGTCCAAGGGCACCCTGCCCCTAAGCTCAGGCCTTATTTCTTGTTCTTAAACATCAACCCGTCCAGGTCCAGCCTTGAAGTCCTCTAATTTGGCCTGGTACTTGGAGCCCAGCCGCTCAAAGAGCCTGGAGATTCTACGCTGGATTTCACATTTCCAACATGGAATCCAACGATTGGGAATTCACGGGGATTGATGGTGATTCATGTGGATTCATGGGGCTAGGATTGGATTTACCCTCCGGGTAATCAACAAGGCTGGGCTAGCTGGGAAATCCTCTGTAAAATTCATGTGCATGTTAATGGGAAATCATCGAACTAAACCAAATAGTGCAGTTTCCTTTGCCATGTTTGATTACCGGAGGGTATCACATTTGGAGTTGTAGACCCAACTTCTACATTTTTTTTGTCGCATCAGATCTAAATCTTACACTTTGAACTTTGACCCTTGGTTTGAATAAAAAAACACTCAAACTGGAGTTACCATGGGCTTTACCACGCGGCTGTATCAAAACATCAAGGCCATGCCTCTCCCACATCATCAAACCATCCCCCACATCTGCTGCTGTGAAGACGTCTCCTTCCTGCGCTTTGGCGATCCTGAGCAGCATCCAAGCCATGAGTTGGGCTTTGGAAGGCTAGAAACTTACGAGACGAACCATCTTAGAATGAGCACGTCTCAGGATCTATGTTACTAGATGTTGCTATGTTAGTTGGTGAGTTTTTCAGGCTCCGGAAATTCAGCTGCTTTGCTCCCCTTCAATCTCAAATTTCTCCACCAAAAAAGCACCTGAAATTCTGCTAAAATTGGGGTATGCCCCAAAACTCCAATGTACTGCAACTAAAATCACAAGTCAATCATCTTCAATCCATTGACCTTCGGCTTTTTTCCCCATTTGGCACACCAGCCCACCCCCAGAGTCGCATGGCGTCGCCTGACCGAGCGTCCGGCGTCTCAGTTCCGCTTGCTCTTCTCTCAGCTGTCCCAGTAGCAGGCCAGGCTCCACGGAAGCCATGGTCCAGGTGTCTTGTCGGTTCAACTCACTTTGAAGTTGGCCCGCACTCCATCCACAGTAGCCCACCAACAAGAGGAAATCGTCCTGAGATTTGGGAGAACTGAAGTTATCCTGAAGTTCTACCTGGTGGCTTCGTATGTAGAAAATGCATTTTAAAAAAAACTTTAAGATCTGACTCTAGATATACGATGCTCTTGTGGACCTGGGCCCCCTCAACAGTGGACTTGGGGCACTCAAAAAATGAACACAGAAAGTTGTGGGGCAACGGTGGTGCGTCTGTGGAACCCGAGAAATTGGCCCTGCCACCAATTCCGTTTGGAAAATCTGAAGCGGTGAGGCGGTGAGATTCCTGTTGCTGACTGGTTCTTATTTCCTGGTGTTGTAGTAACTGGCGCCATTGCCTACACCCAACCAAAGATGTATGGGATAAGCCGGATAAGCACTGCAGAAATAGACAGAAAATGTGGTTTCGCTACGCCCCTGAAATTTGATGTACCACCACAAAAACTGGGATAGAAGAAACTTCCAAAAAAGTGCCACTTTGAGGATTCATGACGAAAAAACAGGGGCGTAGACTTAAGCAAATCTCAGGCATCCTTATCAGCTTTGCCTTCTTTGACTAAAGCCTGACCAGACACGCGATGTGAAGATTTGGGGCCGTTGGAATCAGCTGCTAAATCATGAATGATTCATGGACATATCAGGACCTCAACCAGTTGGATGTAGTGGGTTTCGGATCCTAAGCCATGTGCATCCTTGGCTGTTTCCTCAAGTTTTTCGGATCTCGATCCAAATTCAACCCATTTCAGCACAAAAAACCGGGGTTCCACCGGGAGAACCGGGAGAACCCAACCCACCAGAAGTTTCGAAGCGCCGTTTCATTCTGAATCGTGCCTTGGCATCTTCCAGACTGATGGCATAGACTCCCTTGGTGATGGTTTGGCTCACATCTTCCAGTCTTTCTAAGCCATGAAGGACGGAGTACTCCTTGGCGAAACTCTCTCGCTCCGAATCAAAAAAACTGCGAAGGCTTGGTGAGGAGACAAACTCGGTATGTTTAATGGACCCACAAAAATTGGGATGTTTAATGATAATGATGATATCATGTGATACGGTATCTATAATATATATATATATATATATATATATTATATTGGATATAACTAAATATATATATATATAACTTTTATATAACATGTGGTGGTCAACCTTTGATGATGGAAAGCTACCCATTGATTAGAGTCGTTGAGTCAATTGGAAATAATCCAAAGGTGACGGATTATGAGATGGTGTTAAACCAGCAACTAGAAACTCTGGTACCAAAGTTACCAAAGCATCCAAGTTGGAGGTCAATAATCCCTTCCCCAGAAACCCTGTTTTGATGTGTCTGTGTCTCCCCGCAACAGGGATCCGAACCTGAAAATATTCCCCGTTTTCAACGGATGTGAAATGGGACAGCAATCAACCGTTTGGGGTCCCTTGACATCTGTCAATGGGCGGGAAAAATGCAATGAGAACCATGATTTCCATGGGCAGAGTTTGGATCTAAATCCTCAACATTCTGTCTGCAAGTCTTGTAAAACAGGATCGAAAACACTAAGTTACGTTCAGCCTGTGTTGTTTGCGCATGTTCCAAAAGTGTGGGGCCCAAAAAAAATCTCAAAAAATGATCTATTCTCGCAAATAGATCACAATGGGTTTTGAGGCTCACACCTTATTTTTTTTACCATATGGGTGCCTTCTCTTCCCAAAAAAACGAAAAATGTCTGACATAGATATCTATCAACCCAGTTCCAATTCGGGGTTTATTACTCGTAGTTGGGTAAATCTAAACTCCAATTTGGTTTTTACAAGCCATCTCAAATAAGTTTCTACCATCCATTTCTGCCAAAATTGAGTGCATGTTTAAATATAATATATATATATATAATATAATATAATACATATATATATATATATTATAATATATCTTATATAAAATATATAGATTATATAATATATATATAATATTATATATATAATATAATATTGTATATATATATAGATCATATAATATTGTATATATATATATATATCATTATATATCATCATCATCGATTCGACCCGTTCCAAGCTCAGCCCCAGGTTCTGGGGGAATGCGGCCCCGACTATTTATCCCTTGGCAGTCACCTCCACACCAAACATTCCAATCATCCACGCCCTCGTGCGAGAAGTTGTCAAACTTCAAGGAGGTTTCCAGATCTAAGGTGCTGTAAGCAGTGGGTCGGTTCAGAATCACGCCCTTTGTAAAATCTGACCAGGGTTCAGGGCAAGAAACAAAGTCGAGCAGCGTGACCTAAACCCGCATCGACCCTTTATACTGGCTGATTATAACATGATTTCCCATCATGAATTGTGATTACTGACTACCCCAATATTGAGTGCTCAGTTGGGCAAAAACGTCAACGGCATTGGCAGTGTTTAGAACTTTTGTGTTTGTCCTGGTTGCAATGAAAATCAGGGTTAACGCTCAACCCACCTGGCTGATGATCTACGAGAAAAATGACGTTCTTGTGGAAATACTGCTGATTGACGCAGAAATGATCATTGGGCTCTGACAGCAAGATGGCGCCCTGCTCAATGATGGGCAACTCGTACGCCTCATGTTCAGCCAAAATCTGTTCCCGTGACAGCTCTCTATAGAGACACAGTATGCAACCAACAAATGCCAACAATTGCTAGTCATAGGGTCATAGGGATTTCATACCAGCTACAGCTAAGATTTTTTTTGGCAAAAACACAGCACCCAAAGTCCTACACAGTGAGCAAAAATGAGTTTTATGCCCAAAAAGATTCAACAGTAACAAGAAAAAACAGAAAAGTCCGCTGAATCCCAGCATCCCACTTGTCCTTCTCGGAGTTCTCTTCACTTCCCTCACTTCCCTCACTTCCCTCCTGCTGCACCAGCCGTGCCCGGAAGGCGCGCCAATCCTCTGTCAGCGCCTCTGCCTCCGCGGGCTGTGCCTCCGGCAGCGTCTCCTCCTCCTCCGCCCTGCGCGTGGTGGGCGTCCGCGACGTCCGCGTCCGCGGCAGGGAAGTCCTGGGGGAGACCCAGCTGAGACGATGGAGGCCGAAACAGAGCAACGCCAGGAGCGGCAAGAGACGTCCACGGGACATGGCGATGTGCAGATTTTTCTGGTCGAAAAGAACGGAGCACTGGAGGTTGGAAAGTCATTGAACTGGGTTTAACCCCAAAAACTGGGGGTTAATATGGTTTAGTGACCCCTTGATGGGCTTCTGAAAAGCAGCGTTGGCAGGCTATTCGTGATGCCTTGGTATTGAGTCGTACCAGCGATTTGATCAAAGTTTGTTGCCCACCTCAGCATCCTTAAGTTGGTCAGCTATGGGGAGGTGCCAGATCTATTTTTGCTGGTTGCCAGACCTCGGCAACAGAATTCTATCCATAGCAGCCATACTTTGCACTTGGAGTATCTTAAGTGACGTCCTCTTCTCATTGGGGCCCAGCCGCACGGCTTTGGGGCTTTGGGCTCTCACCTTGATTGGTTTGAGCCTAAACATTGAATCACCCGCGTCATCTGCCTGTAGGAGATCACAGCCAAACAACTCGGTAGCCTACAGCCGACACCTACGAGTTCCAACGAAACCCTGAAAACCTGAAGAATGTGTTGAAAAAGTGTGGTATGTAAATAGATGTCATGTTCAGGAAACATTCCTGGAAACATGATTCAACTTCAGATATCTGCCAGATATCTGCCAGATATCAATAGATCGAGCCCCCAACAGGATCGAGCCTCGGGGAGACGGACCGTTTCGGGTTTAGATTTCCCAAGAGCTATTCGAATCAAAAAAAAACGGGATCCAGGCGTGAAACCAACTTGGAGGATCTTGGAGGGAGAACTGGAGGAACCTTCTAACTTCGAAGATTCCAAGATTCTAAATGTTCCCAGAAAACAAACGACATTCACATGCCCAGCTTGTGAATTCTACGTGTTCACCCCGAAAAGAGGCACAAAAAATTGGGAGATTTGCACATGTCAAGCATCCCTGCCAGGGGACCATGGCAGCACATGGCCCTGAAATTTCCAAGCTTCCGGGCCACATAGGGATGGCTAACTCCTGATTGAAAGCACTATGTTCCAATGAATTGCTTCAACATGCTTCAAAGGAAAAACAAAAAGAAATGACACCATGAAATTCCATATTTGAAAGATAGCTCTATAAGGAAGGCAGGAAACCATGGTTTTTTCAAAAAAAAGTCGTGTGATCAGTCCACCGGGCTGATCGCAAATGGCAGGCTGATGGCTTTAACGGTTTAACCCCCTTGGAAAAGGATTGTTTTTTGGCAGTGAGTTTTGGCTTTCCGGTCTGGGGTTGCTATTGTTCTTTTGTAGTGTTTGGTTTCTCGGTTGTTTGTGGTTTCTTTGTATTTCAAAAAATTTGGATCAGAGATGCAACGCTCAATGTGCAGCAAGTATTGTATATACAAGCAATAACGAAACAAAGCAAGGGGAAGGAGATGCCAACAACAGAACATGTGTCTTTGTTTTCTTATGAGGGGAGGTGTTGCCCCTTCCCCCCTAATGTCCTCCCTCCTGCGCTTACCTAGGAAAGGTGGAAAAAACACTTGTTGAACACCTCTGTACCTGTTTGCGCGTTTTCGAGCCCTAAACTCAAAGCGCTAACCAACTGTAAAGCCCTTAAAACAAATCTTGAAAACATTGAATCAAACCTACAGAAACTCCAAGCAAACTCTAAACTCTAAACCCACTCTAAATAAACTACACTGATATCTCTTCTTTGCATAGTATTTATATCATGTTGGAACAAACATCTGCAATTTGCATGGTTCTTGCTTCACATTGAAAAATGAAGTTTTTGTTTTTATTTTGTTCCCAAGGAGCGTTATTCGGATGGATCTCAGCCACCAATTACCCTCCGGTAATCAAATGTGGCCATTGGAAATCCCCCATGTGTAGATGATTTTCCCCATTTAAAGCTCCATGTTTTTGGAGAATTTTCCAGCCAATCACGTTTCATAAAACCAGAGGGTAAGCTAGTTGGTTGCTAGGTTTCCTATAGGTTACACAAAAAAAAAAACGCAATCACCCAGGTAGTATAGTATAACCTATAACTGGGTTTCCTATAGGTTACACTATAGGTTTCCAATAGCCAGTAACCCAGGTTTCCTATAGGTTACACTATAACTCCCTAAAAGCAACCACGGTAACCACTGGCTCATCCCCACTATCACTGGCTCAACATCCTGCCTATCGGCGCCGCTGGAGTTGTCATCACAGTTTCGGCCTGCGAAAAGCCATGGGAAACATGGGAAAAAGTTCGAGAACTTGGGATTCCCTGGGAAAATTGATTGATGCTGATTTTTTCATGGGAAATCTCAACTGTAGATGTGGATTTCAATGGCAAAATCAGGAAACTTGGTGGGGTCCCAGTGAATGGGTGACATTTACCCAACATGATGATATTGAAATATCGGATATGGCCAATCTAACAAGCTGGTTTTCCTCATCATAGTGGAAATGCTCAGCCGATGGACTCAACCCTTCTGAAGATTCTTTCTGTTGCATTGGATCAAAAAACTATTTTTTTGGAGGAAAATGACCAATGTCTGAAACGACCAACCAGCTATCCTTTGATCTTCACTCTCAAGTTCACCCTGAGGCAGGAAGGGTTGATTTACATCTGGAAGTCATCGACTAGCCAGCGATGAGACTTTCAGGTAGAGTTTCACTGACAACCAAAAAAACAATCTCTTCTGGGGACGTGGGGACCATGTGAACCCTCAAAAAGGACATGTGCGTTTCAGTGGACTGGCTTTTCCAGTTGGCATCTGGCAAACTCTGCAGACGCTTCTTCCGAAGCACAGTTCTTCTCTGCAAGTGCTCTGAAACTTCAACGCCACTGCTTGGCAGAAAGGTGCACACATCAAGTATGGCTTTCTTTTATGTGCGTGGGCTGACAAACACGTCGAACAGGGGGAATAATCCAAAGACTTTCATATCTTGTTCTATTTTCAAGACCGAAGAAAATAATCCATCAAAATATCGATTTCTACAAATATATGTTTGCATTCAAGGCTTCAAAATACAGTATCTTCTCTCTCCAAAGACATTTAGCGAAGATAAATGGCTTTGGTGTCGCGTTGTATAAAAGGCACATATTTTGTTTGAGAAGATGTTGCAGATCTATATACTATATGAACCCATTGGAGTCCGTGTGTGTGTGTGTCCCACTCAAAAACATATTAGGTGGATGTGAAATAGACTTTTTGCAGATCTAAACATCCAAATACATCCCATCTAAACATATAGTCAAAAATCTGAACATATCTATAAACCATATCAAATCATATAGTGTATTAAAACCCATCTACATAGTGTATTAAAACCATATCAAACCATAATGCATTTAACCATATAACTTAATAGTGCATTAAGCCACCTTAAAACCATCTAAATAGACTATGATACTGTGGATGGACAAGCCCATTCACCAGTTGATGGTCAACATCCCTCTCTGTAATCCCATTATTTACAGTGGTTCATCGGAAGCCCAATAGCTAAACAAATAGTTATGAAATCATATGAAACCATGCTCTGCTAAACCACATTAAAACCATCAAAACAGACTATGAAAACCATCTATCTTATAAATATAACGAATTGTTGTAAAAACACATTTGGCAACCATCTAAAAACACCAAGAAACCTAATTATATATATATAAAGAATAGTTATGAATAGTTCTTGAAACCATCTAAATACAGCCGCCTCCGTGGCCTCCGCTGTCCCGCAGGCCGAGTTCAAGGCTGCGGAGATGGAGGGCTTCTTCGCCTAGAAAATCCCTCCAAAAAGAATGGCTTTCTGAATGGTGGTGGAGAAATGCTTAATACTGGTTAATAATGGTTAATAATGGTTAAGAATGATTAATAATAAACTTATGAATGGTTAATACTGGCTCCTGGTTAATAATGGTTAATAATGGTATATAATGGTGATTAATAATAATAATGGTGATGAATCATGGTTAATAATAATGGTGAATACTAATGGTTAACACTGGTTAATACTAGCTGATAAGAATTAGATTATGATGGTTAATACTGATTGATAATGGTTATTAATGGTGAGCAATGGCTATTAGTAATGGATGGTTGGTAATCGTTATTAATGATTAGATAACTCATGGTTAACCACAACTAAGCATCATGGCTATTACGATGGATGATGAATGATGATCAATAATGATTAATGGTGATCTAATGATTGATAGAATACTTATTAATGGCCATTAGTAATGGATGGTTGGTAATGGTTATTGTTGGTGAATTGGCAACTATTAATAGTAAAGATCAGCTATCCGAATATTTAAGAAGGATTCATGATGGTTGGTAATGTTTCATAATGACTAATGATAATCTAATGATGGTTAAGAAGGAGTCACGATGGTTAGTAATGGTTAATAATGATTAATAATGATCCAATGAAAATTTATAATGATTATTAACGGTGAGTAATGGCTAATAATGGCTATTTAGGCTTATGTACGTATTATCTAACTTTTTATTAACCCCTCAAAACGATAGAAATGATATGAAATGCTTCAATCAAACAAAATATTTAGGTGGGATATCACATGTTGACCTTTTTGGGGGTTGCTGTAGGTAGTTTTTGGCCCTTTAAAAAATCTTTACAAATATGGGAACGCCCTCCATCCACAGGAGATTTTCCCTATGCCAAAACATGCCAAACCACCCGCCAGATACTATCTGGATCTCTTCAAATAGACTTGGCATGTTCACGAACAGTCGTGCAGTTGGTTGGTGCTTGATGTTTGTGATCGGTGTAACCATGGTTTCAAAAAAGAAACGCATAAGTTGGTGTGTCCGCCTGCAATCATCGGCGGCGGTTGCCAATTTGGGAAGCCCAATCATTCCAGTGTTTGGGGGTGGAAAACTCATAATTATTTGAAACCACCGAAGGAATCCAAAGGATGGCTTCTCATGGAAACATCAAATCAGTAATCACATCTAACCACCAGCAACCATAGGGGTTGATCAGCAAAAACCGGACTTTAACCAACAAAAAAAGGGGACGTGAACCACCCAGAAATTGTCTTACGCCGGTGGGCCACCAGAAACGGATAGTCTTGCAAGAAATATGGCGGTTGCGAGCAACAAGAATGCTACATGCTTACATGCCTCCAGACCAACAATACAAATGGTCTCTTGCCTTTGAGGATTCAGAAAACCCTCATAAGTCCTCAAGTCTGGGTAGATCAATCGTGCACACTGCTTCAAACAAACCAGCTAAACATTCAATCTTTTTTCATCAGATTTGTGCACGTGAACTGTCTGATCACTCATTGCGGATACAGCTATTCAGCTATTCCAGTATTGTATGTGTTACAATTTGACACCAAAAAACATGGTCGTCGTTCCTAATATTCCTCCAGTTTTCCCTTCTTTTCCCATTTTTTGGTGGCCTCCAGGTCTCGCCGGTAGCTGTAGTCATGGAACCTACAGAGCTATGGCTGGGCATTTCAGGGCATTTCCAAGTGGAAAAACATGGCAAAAAAAAGACTGGGAAAACAGGAACACCATGGAATACTATGGAAAAAAAAACCAAAACACATATAATTTATTCCTCGAGTTTTAAAAACCCATCAAAATCTGATGTTTTTGTTGGCAGACCCTGAGAAAGCAGTTTTAGGATTAAACACATTTAAAGACCTGGATGTTCAATATCCGGACGTTTCAGGCATTCTAGCGTCGGCAGTGTGATCTCCCTTCCCTGAGCCTGCTCCTTTGTTAGAAGCCCCCAAACGTTGGGAGATCAGGGAAGCTGAACGAACTCAAGACTTCGACTTCGGGGAATCATGGATTTGGGGTGGTGAACATGAGCAAAACATGTCGAATGGGCAAACCCATACCATTTGACTAAAGCCATTTGATAAATCCTACACTGAAGTCCGAGGATGAACCCAGTAATATCACTACTTCTGTCATATTTAGTCCCAAGATTTCGTATGCAACTTCGTGGGTCAATGTTTTTGAGCTGCCAAAAATCAGCCAAATTGGTTTCCCTTTGGGCTCCACTTCACACCCCAGATGGCTTGACACAGCCAGAGCTATTTTTTGCTGGGCGGCAATCCATTCAAATCCAGGGAATATCATCCATGACGTCACTCGACTTCATTCGTTTGCGAACAGATTCTCGCCTCAAGCATTCCTCTCGGATTCGCTTTCGGTTCAAAATCTCTAGTCTTTTTCGCTCTGCTTGGGCCCTCTTCTTTTGCAACTTGCGGATTCGCAAGGCTTTGCGATGTTCTTTCTCTGCCAAACGTGCCTGCCTTTTTAGCACACACTCCCATCTCGCAAGAAGTGCCTTCAAAGCCAAGAGTTTCCTGGACAATCTGTTTTCAGTAGAGAATTTCTGGGAAGAAACTCGTAGGCGCCGTGGCCGGTGCCGATTCTTATCTTCCAAGGCCATCTGCTGGCGTTCCCAATGTTCCAAGCTGCTAGTAGTGCTCTTCTCTCGCAAGCCCCTTGGGCGATGCTCATTCTTGTCCTGCCTTGCCATCTGTACTCGCTCGCGACGCTCCAGGTATTTGCTCCTGTCTCGCAAACTTTTTGGCCGATATCGGTTCAGATCCTGCAGAGCCATGTGCTGTCTCTCCCAGGATTGCAAGCGCCTCCAGCGTGAACCAGAGGCTGCTTCATAGTGAGCAAGGATCTTCCGCATAAACTTGGTGCTGTCCACCCCTGCCACTTCCCATACCTCAGCCACTGCCTTTTGAAACAGTTCCCAAGTTTCTTGAAGATTCGCGGGGTGATACTGCCAAGACAACCCACGTATTTTTCGCTCCCGTGTCTGGCGAAAAGGCTCTAAAAGTTTGCGAAGCTGTCCGAGTTGCTCCACGCTGCGGACTGACGGGGATGTCAGCATGAATTTATTGCCAAAGAAGAAACGAGCTCTTTGATTGACAGCAAAGCGGACTTTCAGGTCTGCAAGATCTCTTCCATGTTCCTGTGCAGAAGACTCGAGCGCTGCTTGCAAGCGCTCCTCGAAGTTGCTTGGCAAGCCTCTGCGATCATGCACCTTTTGCTTGACTGAAGTTAGAATCACCAGGTATTCCAAAGCAGTTGGAAAATCCGTTTGTCGGGCAAAGAGTTCAACACAGTCAAAGCGAATTCGAGCTCCATAAGACTGACCCCTTCCACTGTTGCTTCTGTTCAAGGTACCACATGCATTTTTTGGTCGTTTCTTGGACTCTTTCTTGTCTCGAATCTTGTGATTTGTAGGTCGCTTCGTTGCAGACATCCCATGAACTCTCCCTTTGGCTCGGACGGCTGAACTCTCGTCACCATCCTGCAGCTCCTTCCTTCTCTGACCACTAGGGCAACTCGCAGCAGGAGTCTGCACGACGGATTTCACTGGTAGTGTTTCTGTTTGGGATGGAGGCCCTGATGAAGCGTCCACCATCCAGTTCTCCAAAATCAAGCGTTGCTTCTGCGAGAACTGTTGGGTAATCACATCATTCCGTGTATCTCTTGGCAACTGCCGCAAAAGATCACGGATCTTGATCAACAGCTTGGTCTCCTGGGATTGCGGTGCTTGAGGTGGTTTGCCGGCATGGCCCTGGTCCCTCGACTTCTTTCCTGGTTTGGGCGGTCTCTGCTTTGACCCCGCATCCTTTCGTGAAGCACGGCCGTCTTTGGTGGAGGTCTTCTTCTTCACTGGGCCGTCAGAAGTTTGGGTCTGGCCAGACTTCAGAGCAAGGCCTTTGTCATATTTCTTCCGAGTCTCTGGATCAGCCAAGGTCTCAAGCGCCTCATAGACCAAATGGAAAGCCTCCTTGCTACCACCTTTGTCTGGATGAACTTGAAGCGCGCGTTTTTTGAAGGCCAACTTGATCTCATCCAATGTGGAAGTCTGATTCACCCGCAGCGCATCATACAACGACTTTGGCATCGACCCAGCTGGAGCCCGAACTGACTTAAGTGGATACCTTGGAAGAATTCTGGCAGATAAAAAAGGCCATCTTTGAACGGGCCCCAAGATTCACCATCATTCTGGGTAAATCATGGTAAAGAGTATGTATCATAAAAATCATAAAAATCATAAATCACAAACCTGAAATAATGATCATGAAATATCCGAAAAAAACAAGCCAATTATCCAATTGCAATTTTCGGATGCTCCCCCAACCATCATCTGGCCGTAGGAGTCCCATGAGTCCCGTGCGCAGCAAGGGAGGTCCGATCTCCGGTCACCTGAAGGAACAAATGGATAAGGCCCGAGCAAATCCGAGCAACCAACCATGTAAAAATCGATAGAGAGAGAGGGGGGAAAAAGATGGAAAAAGAATGTGGTGGAATGAACAGATGCCAAAAACATCTAGATGTCACAAATGTGTTGGTTTTCTGTGGAGAAAACCGGCGTTGGGGATCCCAAACAACACGCTGTCGGTGGTGTTATCCCTATTTTGTCATCACTTAGGCGTTCACCTCTTAACAACATCCAGAACGAATGACCCGTAAATGGATGGATATCTATGGATTGAATGTACCCTGTAGATTTTCATTTCGTCCATTTCTGGGATGCTATATGATTCATTATGATTCTATTTTTGACCATTTCAGACCTGCCAAGTCCAATCGGCACGCCTTATGTCTCTCCTTCGCGATGGCGAATCTCTCGTCGATGCCGCTGAAGTCGTCGAAGTTGGAGGTGTCCAGGGGACCTTTAACCTTTGTGGTCGATTGATGTGTCCAGGGGACCTAAAAAATCGTGGTAGAAGCTCTCCATTGAGGGTATGGTATCATATGGTATCTATTGGGTATGTTGAATTTTTGAGGTCTGGTTGACCTCAAATTGGGTAGAAATGGAGCTACCAACTTTGAGGCCCCCAGTCATCGTGGGCAGTGCATAGGAGATATCCAGCGAACAAGACCTCTTCGTCTGATTGCCGAGAGTATTCTCATCCGCCTATTTTGTCAAATATCTCCGCCTCCCCAAAATGAATGGATTCAATACAACACCCAGGTTTCGAACAAGGGGGGTATTGAATGAGAACATTCGGGGAGTATGAAAAAATCATGGCGCGGTTCCTCACGGTCACCATGCCATCTTTCAACTGGGAATGGGTTGATGGTACCTCCAATACTGTTTTTTTTGGGGGAGATGGAAATCCAATAACAAACTTTCTGCTTTACCCTCCAGTAAATTAACATGACGACCCTGGCAGTTGTCGGGGTTGGAAGATGAATGTTTCCACTATAAATTTTCGTGATGTTCAGGGTCAACAAGTTAATTTACCAGAGGGTAAAATTTGGTGTGGAAAGCCATTTGCATCAACATCAAATGTCCAGGGTTTTGATCCAAAAAAAATCATTCGCCGATCAGGATGCCCCATCAACAATCCGAGCGTGGTCGCCTCGTCAAAGTGCTGTGGACAGGATTCTTATATGCTGCTTCAGCATGGTGGATGTTACTGTACTGCCTATGAGTTGATATCCACCCCATCTCACCCCATCTTCCCGCTTGGTGCTCCCCACCACGGGCTTGATGGGCGGCGACATCTGCCGGAGCGTTTTGAAATCCAAGCCCTGGAAGAAGGGATGCACCCGGATTTGCTCCGCCGCCAGGCGATCCTGGATCGATTTCTCCGCCAAAATGACAATGCGAAATCCAGGTGAGTCAACCTGAAGCCATCATCTTCAGATTGTTTTTTTTACATACCCTCTGGTAATGACTAACATAGCTATTGAAAATGGCCATAGAAATAGTGGATTTTCCCACGAAAAATGGTGGATCTTTCCATAGCTATGTTAATTTACCAGAGGCTATCTTTAACCTGAGCTTCTTCCATATTCCCAGTCCATCAGCTGAACTTCCCCACCTCGGGGTCACAAATGAGCCCCTTCAGCAAATCTCGAGCCTGGAATCGAGCGGGAAGGGGGCAATGCAGTCATTTTCATGGGCAAAAAACATCTGGGTAAATTATAATATTTCACTAACCTGAATTAAGGCCATTTGGGGATGATTCCCCTTACTAACCATGATTCCAGGGCTCGGTCGAGTGAGGTCATGATCTAATTTACCCAGAAAACATGGAAGAACTTGGTAACTTGTTTTTGGGATAATAAGTAACATCATGGAGATATAGATAGAATGATAGAATGATAGATGTAGTTCGAACTCTTGCTTTTCAAAATGTATAGAACCGCGCGCCAGTGATGGTCCATCGATGTGTCAAAATGTGGATCTTCTTATCAACAACCATGGGATGATACAGAACCAGCAGGTCATTCTTTGTGTGATGTATGATATGGCTATGAGTCATAACCCTGGTACCTAGTGAACCCCAAAATAGCTGGGATTTATGGATGTGAATAACCCACTAAAAATGTATCTATAGGTATTGACCCATACCCATATGCGAATAGTATAGATGATATTGGTTAGCACCTCAAAAGATGATGGTTTGGGAGAAAATGCAATGAAATGCAATGATGCCTGACCACCATGGCTGCAAGCAAAGGTGTGTGCCTAAGCATGTGATGTCCATGAACAGGCCATTGACAGGGTGCTAGACGAATCACTAAATCAAGTGGGACAGCCCCTTTAGTGGTGTCAAAGATGTTCAAAGACCATCGAAAATCCCAAAAATGGGCTATGACTATCCAATAGATCAGATCTCCAGTTGTTGCAAAAATGGGCTATGACCTCTGACTAAATCCCAAAGCTCCAACCCATACTCCATCTCCATCTCCACCTCGGTCCAGACACCGGCCTGTTCCCCAACATTTGGATCGGGAGGCATCTTAAACCACCTGCGCCAATGCATCACCCGTGCAGAAGTCACCTCGATTCGCGATCCAGATTCGCGATTTCCAAGCGATCCAGAAGCCAACAAACGGGCCGAACTCTGCCAAACATTTTGTCCAGTCAATGCGGAATTGGTCACCCAACAATGGGAGGGTATACCCGCTTGGCCCGCTACGGATGGATCATGACGTTCGTCACTGAAGGGCGGACCGCCAAACAGCATCTGGCAGCAGCAGAACCTGCCTGTATTGAAACCTGACAATGGGAAATCCTCATTTTTGATGGGACATGGTGGGAAATTGATAGCTTATTATAGCTTTAAAAAATCAAGATCACCCTACAAATCAAGGGTTTCGAATTGCCAGTTTGGGTTACTAGAGGGTAGCTAACAACACCCGAACCCATGGTTTGCTCGCAAAAATGTGGAAACTGCAGGATATAACCCATGGGTTTGTTGATGAAGAAGGGGGTAAAACAGTAGTGGGAGCAGCAGCAGCAGCAGCGGGAGCAGCAGCAGCAGCAACAACAACAACAGCAACAACAACAACAACAACAGCAACAACAGCAACAACAGCAACAACAGCAACAACAGCAACAACAGCAACAACAGCAACAACCAACAGCAACAACCAACAGCAACAACAAACAGCAGCAGCAACAACAACAACAACAACAGCAACAACAGCAACAACAGCAACAACAGCAACAACAGCAACAACAACAACAACAACAGCAACAACAACAACAGCAACAACAACAACAGCAACAACAACAACAACAATGACAACGACAACAAGAACAACAAG
>Ga0126342_10007656_pt1 | contig 19325 bp, 21 predicted proteins | sample Cyp1metagenome_FD_92528 | JGI IMG/M metagenome (GOLD analysis project Ga0126342, IMG submission 92528) | Coral microbial communities from Lord Howe Island, Old Settlement Bay, Australia - Cyphastrea 1 metagenome | ecosystem: Host-associated > Invertebrates > Cnidaria > Coral ... | reverse complement strand
CATGCTGTCTCGCTCCCTCCCAGCGAAGCTCTCCCCAAGCTATTTGCACGGTTTCCAGTCCGTCCAGCATGCTGTCTCGCTCCCTCCCAGCGAAGCTTTCCGCAAGCTATTTGCACGGTTTCCAGTCCGTCCAGCATGCTGTCTCGTTCCCTCCCAGCGAAGCTCTCCACAAGCTATTTCCACCGTTTCCAGTCCGTCCAGCATGCTGTCTCGCTCCCTCCCAGCGAAGCTCTCCGCAAGCTATTTGCACGGTTTCCTCTCCGTCCAGCATGCTGTCTCGCTCCCTCCCAGCGAAGCTCTCCCCAAGCTATTTGCACGGATTCCAGCGTAGGTTGTCTGACCTTATAGGACCCTGATCTCCTAAAGTCACATAGGACCCCCTAGTGGACACATAGGACCCCTGTCTTGAGCAGGGTATGTACTACACACTGGTCATACAAGTGACCACACCCTTTGTTCCAAAGGTGGTGCTGGTTTGCGCAATTGTTTCCAGATGGATGCTATGCTACATGACTAATGAAGCGATACATCAGCACATTATGCATCTAGATTAGCTATGTGGTGCCTCAAATGGACCAATTGGATTGATCACTGCACAGGCAGTGGCGGAAGTTTCAAAGATAGGAAACCAATAGAAGAAGTATATACTTATGTTCCCATACACCAACATATATTTTATTTAATATAATTATAATACATATAAATACAAAAAATATAATATATATATATATACTTTATTATATATATATATATATATGTATTTATATTTAATATATATATAATACATGTGAAAAAGAAAGAACCAGCATCGGGAATTAAAATATATTAAAATCACTTGGAGTTTTTCACAGGGGTATCCCAAACTCTGTTGATGGACTGCGGTATTGGATCTCACACTAGATCTGACCTTATATACATGCAACCTTATATATATTATATATATGTAGGGGGGTTTCCAACAACTGTTTTGGTTCTATCCCAAATTTAAAATTTATTTGGAACATTTCTTGGGTTGGTAAACGTGTATATATATATATATATATCCCACTATTACCCCTTTTTGGGATGATGAATCTCCACATGATCGCCGCTGATCGACCGTCCAAGTGGCTCTTGCCAAAATATAGATACATATGTTTATTTAAATGTCCAGGTATGTCTGGAAATATAATATCCCAAGGTCACAATTTTGAACATGGTTCTCACACAACATTATTATAGTTTTATGCTGGGTTTCCCAATTTAAGGCGCCTCCACAACAATTTATGTATTCACCACATATCCATTTGCAATTTATATCATCGGTAAATGTTTGACTAATGTTTCATCACCCACACTTTTTTTGGTGATCAAATCATCATCGTAAAGGTATATGATCTTTGGAATTTGTAACCCACTTACCATCTTAAAAACAAACACCGGTCACAGCCAGCAGTTTTCAACGCAGATTTGCACCAGTGATCCGCACGCGCTGTGGTTCCTTAGATCCATGCGCAGGCAAGCGCTGTTGGGCCAGGGTGTGCTTGGATCAGGGGACGTGGTTTGGTGTGTCGGGATTGTGAATCCATGGGCCCTCATGCAGTTGAAGAGCTCAAGCGGGTAATTTCAACAAATTTTAGTATGGAAACTTATACGTGGTCTTTTTGGATGTGTATATATATATATAGTCCCAGCATCAACAGTACAGCAAATTAGATATATTCTAGTACATACTTATATAGCCCTTTGCATGCAGCCATGGGCGTTCGACGCCGACAGCAAAAGGTGACCCGAAAGGGTCACATCAAGCTGGTTGTCAAATGCCTTGCTAAGAAACTTGGTTGTGAAACGGAACAAGCCCGGATGATCTCAACTGACAGGGTTTTACCTTTGGGATCTTTGAGAAGGTCATGTGTGAGAAATTTGTTCACAGGTTGGATTGTTCGCCTTGTGGGGCAAGGGCGGATCCTTACAAAAAAATTGACTCAACAGGTTTTGATGCAGCTCCGAAGGAAGTTCGACCTTCCAATCGGAAACCCGGAGGAACACAAGGAGGAGATAAACCGGCTGCATTGCTTACTCAAGGCTTCGAGGAAACAACAGCTCGGGAATCCCCGTGTTAAACCTGCCATGTCGTTCATTGACAACTTGGACACCCAGCCAATGGATGCAGATGGACTTCACAGTGACAATTATGCCCAGGACCCCTTTTGCATATCTCTGTGTTTGGTTGGTCGCAAGCCTGAATAATAGCTATGCTTGCGCGCGCGCAGCATGTGGCCCAATAAAAAAATAACATGCATGCAGATTCGAGACATGCACATTGATGGTGTCCAAGCAGTAAAGATTACCATTTCATATCCAACTAGAAAACTCCAGTGTGATGTGCATCACTGCCAACCCCTTCCAATCAAGCATCGATCGTGCAGGAGCAGATTGATCGCGATGTTCACAAAGACGCTTGGATCAGCCCTCGATTCCAAATGAGCTGTCCATCCATCTTCGTATGTTTTAAGTTTCAATCTCTAAACATAGTTTTGCACACCCCCTGTATTGAAATATTTCCATCTGCATGATCATGAGTTTGATCAAATCCTAGGAAGAAGATATGCCTCCGCCTCCTGTGCCAGCCAAGAGGAAGCCTGTCCCTACACCTGTTCGGACTGATCAGTGTGAGGCAACTCAGTGATTCCATCTCCATCTAGATTTTGAATCAGAAGTCTTAAAGCCAAACAATTGTCTCTTTCAAAATGAAATAGATATCATGACCCATCATGCAGGCATCTGTCTTGGATGCAGCCCCAGATGCTCCTGATCACGAAGCTGTCGAAAATGCCAGTCCAGAAAGATCCAAGCAGTATCAGTAGCATAGTATAGTCGACAATTTCCACTCCTCGATTGTTCGGTGCATGTTTCACTTGTGTATGTATTTGCACGTTCTTCAAATTTTGGTGATTCCGACCAAGGACAGTTCTAATGGAGATACTTGGGAATATCCTTTGACTTGGCCTGGTTGGGAGAATGACTACGCATTGCGAGACTACAATCCTGAGTTGTTGGCAGGTGAGTGCTGATCAGTATCTTAGAAACTCATGGCCAACAAAATCTACAATGCTAACCGAATTGGGTCACCATCCTTCTCTGGGCTAGGTGGCCATGATGACCATGGTGAATATACCGATGAGATGTGGGACTGGGCTGCGGATGCACTGGGCGGCAACCCTACTTCTGCTTTTTGCCCAGGCTCCCTGGTTGATATTTACAAGCCAAGAAAATCGACAAATAGAGATAGATAGAGATAAAGATAGAGAGATCAAATACTTCATGTATATATATATATATATATGCATACGATTGCAACATGAAAGTTTCCAGGGGTCACAATTTCAGCACCTTGACACCTGAGGTTCCAAGGTGGAATGTGATGATGCGTCTTGTGATCAGGGTGACGCCCAGCCGGCGTGGGAATCGGGGGATGAATCCGAGCAATGAACCTCAAATGCATTCAAAAAGTAACCTTATATGAATATGCGAGCCTTTTGTTTCAAATCGACCACATTATTTTTTAAGGGAACCAAGTCAGCTGAGGGAATGGAGGCGACGATGATGATTGTGGCGAACATGCTCTGGCCAATTTGCATTTGTCAGAATCTTGTGGCTTGATTCAAAATAGGTCAACCTGAAAATTCTCATTGTTTATAAATGTCCAGAGGTCCAATTAGATCCTGGTACCACCAAAGATTCTCTCTGAAATCATATGCCAATAAATCCAGTCAGTGAACCATGCATTGCATATCCAACAACAAAATGTCACTCTTCCAAGGGGAACCGGGAAGACTATGACTGGTATGACTCTGATGCCTATCCCAAAGATTCCGAAGGACATTGAATGCAACAACCCAACCCTTACCAGATGCTTGTTCCAACCAAGTTTCCAGCACTGTGTAAATAGTCTAGATCTGAATCTCGCGCAGGACATGCAGCACCTGACTATGCCGGGCTCTCCGTGTCTGAGCACTGGGAGGATGGGCATGATTGGAGCAGGTGGACCGATGACGAGGCGCATGCCAACAATAATAAAAACTATTCAAGGTGATCATTTACCATGTCCCATATATTTTTCAATCACATATAATTTGATCAATATTTATTTATACATATATATGTATATATATCATGCATCATATCTCGTGTATGCCAAACCTTCAATGTCATCAGATTGTGAATTTGTAACTTGTTGTATTGAACTTGCAAGTTCGGTCAGGTTGATATGATGCTGAGAGCCAAGACCCTGACCCTCGATTTCTGGAATGTCACGGATGTCCCTTGGGCCAACACTATCGAATAGTGTAACTATAGTGCAAGTTTTGAAGAATGGTTCATGATCGAATTATGGATGGCCTTGTCGAATTCCATGAGAATGTTTACCCTTCATTTTCCTATGCCTATGCAAGAAATTATCAAGCCCAGGATGGTTCTGCGGGATCTGCGGCATCTTCTACGAATGCTACTGCGGGATCTTCGGTGGCCCCTGCTCTGGATCGCAAGGCCCCAATATCAAAGTGATACCTTTTGGATATATGGAACTTCCATCAGTGTGTTTCAGTTCTGAGATGGGTCAATAGTTATGTTGTTGGGTAATCCAAAACTTAACCAATTGTTACCTGAGTGATTTTGCAGCCCAACATCAATTCTTCCTCATTGGGTTTTCCGCACAGAACTTACCCCTTGGCAGGATAAGCAGGCAGCTTTGCCAAAGAAGGTTGTGACCCCATACGCCAAGATTCAGATAGCGGCTGAAAAGAGGATGGAGACATCGTTGAAGAAAGCTGCTTTGGAAACTTACTTCATTTAGTTCAATTTTGTGGGCAAGTGTTGATCGGGATTTGGGGCGCCCCTTAAAGCAAAGTTACCCCTAATTTTAAGGTAGGAAAAAAAAACACATCACTGCCACAAAAACAGGAGAGCACTTTTCTATCTTTTTGGGTGAAACCAAAAAGACATAATATCCTCCCCATCCTTCCCTGCCGGTTCAGGATTCTGACATGGGACCTGACGCAAAGCCCAAAGCTGCCAAAGCTGCCAAAGCTGCCAAAGCTGCCAAAGCCAAGGGCAAGGCGGCCGCAAAGGTCAAGGCTGCCTGCAAATCCAAAGCATCAAAGAAGAAACATACCCCGAAGAAAGCATCGAAGGAGAACCAAACCCCGAAGAAAGCACGTGGAGAGACCACTTATGGTCAAGCCAAGAAGGAGTTTGCTCAGAAGTCAATCTCATAAGTTTAGCAGGTCTTTCAATGTTTTCCACTTGGGATGTCTTGAACTGTTTGGGCTTTATATTTTGGGGTTTCCAACATTTCCACAAAAGAAACGGTGCAGGGTTGAACATGGTTGAACCACCATGTGTTATTCGATATCCTTATATATACATAATACATCTCAAATGTTTCAAGATCCAAATATCTCACTTTTTTGTATCGATGTAGATGAGCATACATAGAAATATCACTCATCCAATTTATTCACACAGACAGCCGAGATCCCAGACCTGGCCTCCACTCCAGTGCCAATGCCAAGGTGCCGCAAAGAACAGAACGGCATCAAAGCCAAAGAGATTGAAGTCCTTTGGAAGGCCAGTGCGGTCAGGGCAGAGATTCTTTCTACCATGCCGGAACATGAGCAGAAGCGTCGTCGATACATCTAGATGGTTCAAACGGTTTTTTAAGAGTTTGCAGTAACTGCTTTCCAAACAATGAATATATTAGCTGTTGCATGATCCGTCATATATGCCCTTGAGCTTGATTTTACCGGGGATGCTTCACGTCAATCTTTGACAACGGAAGCTTATACTTTTCTGTTGAGTGCACAGCCACTTGACGTAGATCCTATGATGTGTGAATGGCATCTTTGGTTCAATCTGAAGTAGACATGTTGTCAGGTATAGACATGCCTGACCTAATCTCTTGCTGTGTGGCTTCACACGGAAATTCCAAGTGATGTTTTGCGATTGGGGAAAAATCCACATTCACAGTGTTACATGTGCCTGTGGCCACTTGGATGGGTGTGGGGTGCCGAGGTGGATTTTAACCCAAGAATCTATCCCTCTTTAGGTATGGCTTATAGTTTTGCCAGACCACATAGTTTGGCTCAGTGATGTTCATATCATGGGTGTATGATTTTATGGTTGTGTTTATACCACCTAAGATCCCTAGATGGACTGACTGCTTGGCACATGCAGCTGGGTGCAAACGATTCCTTTGAAAATGAATGTGCGCAAATTAGAATCATGATTTTTTCTTGTGCAGAAAGTGTTTGTGAACCATACTTCCAAGAACATGCTTTTCTGAATTCCAATATCACCGAGGCTCCTAATTTTCCACTTGGGTTGGTTCCCCAAAAAAGGCTCCCACAAGTCCCATGGAAATTTAACCAACCGAGACACAGCCGCCTTGCAAACCTGGACTTTGAAGAAAGATGTGTTGCACCAGCTTTGGTCCTCAGTGGTGCCCAAGGGATCAAAGTCTCACATGGGAGGATCGAAACAACAGCATTCGGACCAGAAACTGATTTGTTTCTAGTTAGGTTTGTTTCTAGAAGAAAGCGTTCTCCATACCAAGCCCCTGCAGCCATGAAATACAGTGTTCTGGCAGCAGTGATTCTTGCACTGCTTTCCAGTTCCTTGACAACGGTATAGTATAATGTTTTGGATATGATTTTCAAAGCTTTTTGTTTCTGACTTCAGTTTACAAGTCAACCAAAACCCATGCGTTTTGGCCGAGGCTTTGGGCCTACACGGGAGGATGAGAAGCTTCACCTACTTGAGCTATGTGCTGGTAGCCACAGGCTCACGGATTCTACCCTGGAATTTGGGCTCTCAGCGCTCGCACTTGATGTTACTAGCTATGCTTAGAATTGGCATGTAGGGTGGTGTGGATCGACCCAAAGAGCATCATATCTATATATATGTATATACTTACCCAGCCAAACCCCAACGACTTAAAAGTTCAAACCTTTCTTATTGAATTTAATGGGGTAGGCACACTGCCAGGAGGCCCCCCCCAACCCCAGGGTTCCCTACCCCATTGAAAAAACACCAAAAAAGTTTGAAAGTTCTGTCTTGGCAAGCCAAGTATATACATTGGTCCTATTTAATATTATATATAGTTCTTGGATTCAGGAAGTACACATTGTTGCGTGCAAGACCCATGGCCATCTGTGTTGGTGCTAGTCGCTGACCTGAGGTTGCGTACTCGAGACATATGGACCTACAGAGCTCAACAGGACTACTGGGAGCCATCCAAGCAGCCCGCCGCATTGTCCGTGGCGCGTTGCTATGGATTGGCATACCCTGTGCAAGCTGGGTATGGATGTCTCGAGGGTCGACAAAGCGTTCGCAACTAAACCCTCGTGGTGGGAAGGGCCGCTTCAAGAATGTCCGTGCCACAAACAGGTTGGTGCGGCGTGTATGCCACTTGTTCCTTGCTAAAATTCTTAGTTACTGTTCATTGTCAATTTGTGATACCGATTCAACAAAACAATGCTTGCTCTCATACCATTGAGGTTGGAGTATTTGCACCTTAAGGGAATCGCTTGGTGCATTGAACAGCCAAGCTCGAGCTTATTGCCTTTTTACAGGCCACTTCAGGTGGGGTAAATGATTCGAGGGTATTTGTACACAAATCAGAAAGGTTTGCCATTTATAAGTCACGGGGTTTAATTCTGCCTCACTGCGAGGACCTCATCAAGCGCCACAAGGCAAAGATCTATTATCTTCCTCTCGGTATGTTTGGGGCTTCAACCGAGAATCTTGTCGGCAGGCTTTTTGAGATCGATCTGCAGTGAAAACAGTTTGAAGATTTTCTGGTTGCCATCATCCTAAGGAAGCGAACCATGTTGATAACAACGGCAAAATGGATGACCAATTTACCATGCCCTAGCATGACACCAGAGAAAAGGCCAGGGAAATTTCTTTGTTGAAAAAACTCTGTACCAGATATGTTCAGTGTTTCTGTGAGATCTGAACCTCTTCCACATGCCAGGGAAGTTCTGCATGCCCTGCAGAGCATGAAATCCATTCGTATGGTGAAGAAATACCGGGACAAATCTGGACGTCTCCGAGTGGCTTCTAACTTAGTTGGATTAATCACACACACAAAACACCGAAACCATTAAAGCTTGTCCCCACAATGATATGCCAGGGTTATATTATCACTCGCAGCTTCAGGCTGGCTCCACATCACTGCGAGCTTCACAGGTGTACCCTTGGGATTTCTCTTTCCAAGCTTCTTGCCCATCAAAGTTTGGGTATACCATGCCAGGTGAACAGTGTCTAAAAGATTGTAAAAAGACATGTTGAAGGGTTACAACGTTTCATCGGCTATTCCTGATGTGATATTGTTCGATTAGTCTTCAACTATTTTTTGAAGACATTCTCAAATTCAAAATGGCCGTTGCCCACACCGGCTAAACAAATCATTTGCATCTGATGCCAAGCGGCTCCAAGGTTGTTGCGATGCTGCAGCAGCACTTCCAGGATCAACTGACAGCTTGCCCTGCATGGAACGAAGTTCCAACCGATGTGGGGCTGGTTTTCAAGGATGTGTCCCCACTCTCATCAGATTCAGAACTAGAAGATCTGTTGAAACAGGAACCTGAAGCAGTGGACTGACATGAGTCTGCATGCTCCACCTTTTTGGACCGGGGACTTAACATGTAGCAGGGCAGAGCGGAGTATCTGTCTGGTTGATACTTGGATGGCCCTGCACTACAGAAAAATGGTGGGTGATCCGTGCCACTTTCAAACCATTTGGTTTTGGGGATGCATAAAAACCACAAGTGTACAATTGCCTTCCAAAAGGGTATGGCTACCAGGGTTGCCGATCATATACGTGAAAGTGCTTTGGATTCTGGATCTTGGGGTGTGGCCAGTTCGAGCAAGCACAGGTTAGATGATTATAAGTTTTTCAAAAAAAAGTAAGATGAGAACATGTACACAGATGATAACATACATTTAATTGGTTCCCTCCACTTCCCCTCCTATCATCTCCTACCAGCATCTGCGACTTGTGTGCCCATGTGCCACTCCTTGCAGGCGCCATGTCGTCAAGCAGCGATGATGCCCCACCTAGGGCAAAGAGGAGCAGGCCAGCAGTGAAACGGGTATGTGGTTGCCCTCAACAAGGGTATGCATTGGCTTATATATATATATATTATATATAGATGTGTATATATATATATGTATCTGTATATGTAGCTGTATATGTGCAAATTTGAACATGCTGGGGTCAAATGGTCGCATTGGAACTGGGATCACATATTCTGTGCCTTTTATTTTGTTTCAAAAGGAACTTGACTGGTTGCTATCCAGTGCCTGTATAGAATCCAGGTACCTGTTCTTGAGGCATTCTGACACGGTTTGACACGGTTTGACACGCTGTGACACACTTTAACACATTTTTACACGTTTTGACACAGTTTGACCTCTGCGTGTCAAACCGTGTCAAACCGTGTCAAACCGTGTCAAACCGTGTCAAACGAAGCATGGGACCCCTCTAGGGCGTGTCAAAGCGTGTCAAACCGTGTCACTGGTTGAAGAGCCATTTGGCTCAGAAGTGGTGACCGGTGGAAGGCCAATTGGTCTGATGGAATCTTGATTGCATAGTTTATACCCAGTGTTGCATGTAAGAAACACCATTTGGCTACATGGTCTGCCACGTACATGCATGCCCCAAGGATTCGAGCAAAGGAAAACATGCCGGGAAAGGCCTGGGATCAAATATATATATATATATGTAAGTGTTTTTGTGATCACATATGCACTGTGTTTTCCTACCTTTCTTTGGGCTAGCTTTTGAACCTGAGGCTTGGCAAAAGGAAAGGGCAAAGCCATTGCCATGGCTTTGTTAGCCAAAGGTAAGGCCAAAGGAAAAGGAAAAGGGGAGACACAAGAAGAACCCCCAAGGAATGAAAAGGAACCTGTTGAGAAAGACCCCAGGGCCGAAAAGAAAATGGAACAGCTTAGGAGAATGTGTCGGCAATCAGTCAAGGCAGATAACCCTGAAAACAAACATGTTTCAGAGAATGCATGTGAGAAGCCTTTGAAGAAGAAGCGATCTCGCAAGAACCTGGAGGTACCTAGTGAGACGCCAGTTGAACCGACTAGTACTCGAAAAAAGAAGCAGGACACCACTGCACCAGAGGAGGCCCCCACAACTGAGAAGAAGAAGAAGAAAAAACAAAAGGAACAAGAACAGCAGGAAGTTGAAGAGACTGAAGTAGTTGAGAAGAAAAAGAAGAAACGCCCTACTGCTGAAGTCGCCGAGACTTCAAGCCCACCAGCAACAGAAACGCAACTGCAGATTGAAGATGCAAAGGAAGATGCCAAGCCTGCACCACCAAAGGCCTGGTTATGATTCGGGATGTGATTTTAAAGTAAGTATTTTTCATTCAATTCCATTCACATGTGTTCTCATGTCTTTAGTTATATACTCCCCTTGCCTACGCCATATCCAGGCCCGGAAGAAGATGCTGTGCCAGCCCCATCTGCCGAGGGGCCTCCAAGCCTGGTTCGCCTTCGAACGAAGACCAGCACTGACAGCCTCGATGATTCATCGTATGTGACCCCACCCAGAGGCCCCAAGGTTTTCACACCGACCAGGGGGGAATCCAAATCCACTGATAAGACCCCTGCAAGTTCTGCTACTGCTGCAACGTCAAAAAGGTCTAGCAGGCCAACTCCAGCATCGTTTCTTATCAGCATATAGCAAAGAAACATTAGCCGTTCCGGGGATCAGCTATATATATGTTTGAATGGTTGACTTTACCCCTATACTACATCCAAGTTGGATCCCAGGTTGCAAAGGTCATTCTCAACTGTCAGTGTATCTTGGAAGAAATTGGTAGAACAGAGTAACATGGAATTTCAAAATCAATTCATACATGACCCTGTTCCTGAGTTGATCTTTGGTATCAGGATGGCACTGGATCCGTTGTCGAGGCTGGGGTTCGATCATAGGCATTCCAACTTCGCTGACCCATATATTATCTGAAAATATGTGGATGGAATCTCACATAGAATCACATAGATAATAAGTGTGTTTGTTATAGATTTGAATATACATCATGTTACAAATGCAGTTGAACAGCATCATCAACTTTCCAACATTTAGTTTTTATGTTCCATCATGCTCACTTTCCTGCCCAGCGACATTGCGAGGCATCTCCAGTTGCCGAAGCATCTCAAGATGGTCGGGTGCTTCGGGTGCCTTAGTCATAGCTCTTTCTGAAAAGCAGTGACATGTCACTCATCTTGATTGTTCCTATAGCTTTCTGAAATGCAGTGAAGTGTCATATGTTGAATATATCTTGATGACTCAAAATGAACATGTTTGAATGTCAAAACATATGAATACAGTTTCCAGAAAAATACCACGTGATTAAGGTGGCGGAAATGAGCGATGAAGCGAAAGAGAAGATTCGCAGCATGCAAAAGACTGACATTCCAATTGAAGAGAGACGGGCTTTGTACAACTCCATGGCCAGGAGATTTCGAAACCCGAATGGCCTCAAACCTGGTCTCTTGCAGAAGTACAATGCATGCATCTCTGACCAAAGGGAACGCTTCAAGCTGCTGAAAGAATTTATGATCAGTGAAGACATGTCATCCCCTCAATTGTCATCTTGTCAAGATGTTGGTGCAGTTCTTTTTCACAGTTGTTAGATTCCTACTAGAGTCCAACACAAAGGGAAGAAGTTCATGTCGAAGCGTACTTCGTTCAGCCCAGCCCCTAGCCTCCACAGAAATTCCCCACCAAGTGGCTGCCAAGTGATGCTGGGACCCGAGGGAGTCATCGAAGAAGAACGAGGATGTCTACGAGAAGGTGCCTTTGTTCGATCTGCAAGAACGCTTCGGCAGCACTGAGGGTGGGCGGTCCGCTGACCCAGATTTCTTGGTATTTTGGATTCACTAGCTCCTCAAGTTCAGAAAGCAAATTTATCTTCAATCAGAAAACATCAGAAACCCATTTAGTGCAGATCTGTTTGATTGGGCTAAGGGCCTTCATAGACCGCATCGTTGCCAGCCTGATTCCCAGCAACTACAAACATGCAGTTAGCCATTGGATCCCGTGAACATTACAAATAATTACATGTTTTGCAACAACATCAGGTCAAACAGGTGAACAGAACCCTCAGGAATCTCATTTGCATTTAAAACTGTTGCAGCATGTGACATCATTATGACTTTCGGTTTTGTTCTTGGCCCTGAAAATCTATTGCTAAGTTCCCCGATGATGACCGGTTCAAGATCTACAAAGTCTACAAGAAGCACAAGGAAACCAGTGCCTTGGTTTCAACATATTAAATTTCTTGGTGAGGTCAAATGCATACTGTAATAATACATAATAATACCCATATCACAACATTATCAAGTATGCACACACGTTTTCACTATTTTTTTGAACTTAAACAATTCAGCCCTTCCAGATCAAAGCAGCCAAAGTTTCTGCATCCATCACGCAGCCCTTGCCAGACGCTGAAAAGACAGCGGCGGGAACACGAACCTCAGCTGGCGGCGTGGTGGCCTCCAAGGCACAGAAGGCTGCGCTAGGTGAGGCCATGCACCACCAGATAGCTGGGTTGAAAAAGGAGGAGGTCGCCAAACGACCAGGAGCTAAGCGTAGACAATCCAGTGCTAAGACCACATCAACAAAGAAGGAAATCACAGAAGCCAAAAAACTTCAGAAGGCGATCAAACAGCATCTCAACTGGTTTATTTTTCCATGTTAGATTGTTTCATTTCATGGCAGCCTTCAAATTAGAACAGTTGGAAATCTCAAAGATACCAAACTGTGAATTGCCGCATGTTGTTCCAAGGTTGCGGGACAAGGGCCAAAAGGCCAGAGAACTTGCACAGGACATGGTTGACCTAGCGATTCCTCACCAGGATGTCCTTCCCCCAGTCATTTTACTTCCAATGTTTCAGTGATCTTTCTGCGTTGGTGATTTTATTGTGATTGATTAACCCCCCAGGCTATGGCCAAAGTCTTGGAGGATCACCATGGGTATCTACGAAAGGTGGCTGAAAGGAGTACAAATTTCTTGATTTGTTATCTTGCACCACCATGTCTCAAACATTGTGGCTGTTGACACCTTTTAACATATCTTTTGAGATTTGGTCCTATGCTCCTGGGTTTCCAGGATGGAAGACGCAACTTTCCAGAAGAAGTCTGTCGCTGCGATTTGGTCCATCAAGGACAAAGAAGCGAAGAAGATCGAGGTGCTACATATACAAATAGCTACACACACATATGTATATATTTGCATAAATGTATTCATATGTTTTCCCACATATCATGTGGCCAAGTGTTTTTAACGATATACACAAACAAATATATATATATATTTGTTTATTGCCGATGTATGCAAATAGATTTCAAAAAATCAATAGGGAATTTGGGTTCAAACCATAAACATATACCCAGCTGGCCTGACTCATCCAACCAAAGGCAGCCGCTGAAGATGTCGACAATGCGTCTGGCACCGTGAAAGCTTGGAAGAACCGCTTGGGGCTTATGATTGGGCAACCAACCAGTGGTGTTCCAACCGGTTCAAACAGCTTGACTTCTAAATGATTTTTGTGGATTGGGCTCACGCTGAATCAATGTGCTTTGTCTGTTCCATTTCATTGGTTTTCATTTCCTTTTTGCACCAGTCACTTGCTGGGCTAAGGTTTGAAGAACAAAAAGAGAAAAGAGGACAGAGAAAGTGCAAAGAAGAACAAGGACAAAACTCCTGAGGAGGATGAGCAGCTGGATCATGATGAGGTGGATGAAACCCTGGTGGATGATGATGAAGATGTGGAACATATGGATGATGATGAGTTTTGGGCGAATTATGACTGGGATGAGGAAGCGGAGGAGGAAGAAATGCACCGCGCCCCTGCCCAGAGCTGCTAGGTTTCAAACTTTTTGATGTCATGTGATCCATTCGATGCAATGGGTCTGAAATGTCCAATGCGTATGCGTGTTGATCTTGACACGTTTAGACGCGAAATCTTAGATGATATGTGCAGGGGTTTGACCAAGCACCTGTGACAGAACACGGGACGCTTACTGTCAGCACAACTTGGGATCAGCACACGGTCAGTGAAAAAGCCGTTTGCTAGCCAATGCTTTCAAGATCTTTCAAGTCAAAACCTCGATCACTATGTACTGTAACTGGATGCATCACCACTGATACGCAAGAATGACCCCCCATGAAATTTCATATTCTGTAAAACTACTGTTTGGCAGGCGGGCCACTGACATGCAGAGGTCTGTGGTAGACTCTCTGGTGACTGACTTCTTCAAGAAGATGGCCAAAGGAAATGTGTCTAGTCTAATCTGAGCACTGTGTGGTTGCAATCAGGATACATACCATAAGGGGCCAACCTATCAAGAATCATGCCAATTCGCATGTGGTTGCTAGTCTTGTTGACCAGAATGTCTCCTGTTTGGATTATCCCATTTACTTTTGGGACACGCATTGTAAACGTTGATTAGGATGCCAGTTGGATGATTTTCCAAGAAAGCAAAAATAGCTATCAATAGTTTTGCAATTCCTGTCCCTATCCGCAACCATGCAACGCCCATCTCAGGAGAGCTGTGCCTCTCTGAAAGATCTGGTGGCCCGCATTTGCAGGTTGGATCATTCCTTGGTTCCGAAGCTTGGTGGATTAAGTGGGTGGGATAATCTGATCCTATTAACCCCTGTTATTTTCAGTGGGTTTTTTGTACCCCATATTATATATGAATTCAATACATTTAAGATACATGGTGCCACTCCCAACTGTTCATTTTCAGGGTTAACCCAAATAGAAGCCCTGTTCACTACCATCTTCTCAGCCCTGAGGAAATCCATCCTAGAGCTGCATGAGCGATTCGAATGTGGCGGTGGCTGGGGCCTTGAGAGAACATTCAATAAATGGGTGTGTTCACAGCCCTGGCGCCAGATCATGCCAAATTTTTTCGAGCCCCTTTCCCAAATAGCAAGTGTTTTCCCATTTTGAGTTTTGAAGGGTGCCACATTTAGAAACTGTTTCTTTAGCCTCAAAAAAACAACAAAGGTTTGAGGTGCCAGAGCCTTTTCTTGTTGGGTCGTAAATTTTTACTGTGGTCCCACCTTGTTTTTCACAAGTTCTTTTTGGGAAAAGGATGTCACTACATGTCGCTATCAACAGTCTAAATTGTCCCCTTACATCTCATTGAATCGAGGTATCAATGACCGAGACGCAGCTTCTTCTCAGAGGCCAGCAGTTCTGCAGGCAGTCTGTGCTTCTACCTCACGAGATCGTTGCAAGTCTTTACCATCACCCAGATATTTTCTATCCGATGATTGTTGGAGAACCTGGCCGTATTGCCCAATATTGGATGGAAGACCTAGATTTATTGGATGCCCTTGAGATTTCCGACCATGGTCCAATATAGTAACTTTTTTTTGAAAACCTATTTTAACATAAGCCCTTGTAAACCCCAAAACAGATCGTGTTTAAGTGGGTATGGTTTCCAATCAAGGATGCGTCTACATGTGTGCCTTTTCGTATGTATGGAGACGGCGCTGATGCCTCCCAGCATTTTGAACTCTTCACAATATTGCCGCTCCTATGTTGTAGCAGATCGACACTGGATAACCGCATTGTGACTGCCAACAAGACTACACCCGAATGCCGTCAACAGATCTTAGTTGTTTTGGCGTGGTCATTTGAAGCCCTCCGCAACTTGATCAAGTATCCATCAAAACAATCATTTTGAAATTGGGGTATGTTTGGTGATCTACCATTTGCATTAATCCTTAGGTCCCGAAGCACCCAAGAAGAATTAAAATTGAACATCATAAACTAGAACCTGTCCCAACTTCCTTCCATCTTGTGGAGCAAGGTCTTGGGATACATCCACATCAAGATCCATGGGGGCAACCGTTTTCAGAGGCACATCACCCAAAAAGATTTGCAGTGGCAGGGAGCCGGCTAAGTGGTGAGTTTACCTATGCCCTCGACGGGGTGCAGGGGGACGCTGACTTCGTAGCAGCGCTTTTCAACCTCAACCGAATCTCAAAACATATTGGATCTTTTTGTGTTTCTCTTGATTACCCCAATGAAACGATAGCAAATAATAACAATCTATTTTTTTGGGGATATCATTTTTCCGTTCTATTTCCCAAAGTATACAAAGTCTAAGGAAGCTACAGGCAGGCACAGAGAATGTTGTTATCACTGCAGAGCTGTTGCCTCTTTTGATGCAACAAGAGGGCCTGATGAAACCCATCTCCTTTATACCAACTGGGGACGAGATGCCGCATACAGGGCTGAGTAGCTCAGCAGCACCGGCCATGGCCAATAAGGGTCGAGGTAAGTTAAGTTCTGCTCTGATTAGTGGGGTGTGATAATTCGATGTTCCCAAGGTTTCCCTGTGGTTCATGCACTGCCTGTGCCAGGTTGACTTCGTGCAGTGAGTTCATCCGCGTGAATGGGCCGAGTCCATTGACCTCTGTCAAAGGCTTTTCGCCATGGAGAGCCTAGAATTGTTGACCAGGTAAAATTTTGGTAGAACCCTTCAACCCTTCTGATGTTTTAATTCTGTACATCTTGAAGTTTAAGGGGTGTTAGATTTTATGCCAACTAAGGGATATACCCAGACATTCTGCATATCCTGGATCTTGCAACATTTTGTGATCTCTATGCATCGGCTTTCCTCACCTGGACGGATAGTCAATCCATCTTCGGCGGAAAGTCAAGGGACGAGCGATTGCTGGGATTGTATCGGAGATACCTGCAGTGGTGTGTGGATAACAGTGTCTTTATCCACATTAGGTCAAGTTTGTTTCGACCACTTTTCCAAATTGTGCCTTCGAAACGGGTGTGAAAGAGATATTTATATATATATATATATACAAATATGTATATGTATTTAACAAGTATATACATATAAATATATCATATCCAGTTCATTGGCTACTTAGGGATACCACATGGTTGCAGAGCACGAGCAATTCTATTCCAAACATCCACTTTGCAAAGTTCGACTTCAAAATATCCATCGATTGGCCAGAAGAAATTGAATGGAGCATCATCCCGCATGATGATTTTTTTGCTGCCGGTATAGCTAGGGAAATTCATCGCCAACACCCCTCTGACTGCCACAGGCCAGGTCCAAAAATCTGTGTTTAAAGGGGAGTTCATGGACCCATAAGAAACGTTTTGCAAACCCAAATTTGAAACGCTTTTTTTGTTGAATGTTGAGTTCCATTTTGGTTCGGAAACCTTTAAATTGCCATGTTGTGGGTCAGGTGGATTATGGAATGTCTTGGGTCCATGGCATCCATCAGTATTGCATTTGCTACTCATGGTCCTGGCATGATGCCAGATGAGGAAGTTGCCAATCTGGAAGTTCAGTATCTTCAATACCGCGATGCGTACAACAGTTTCTTGGGGTCGATTTTTTTAATGCACATGATGGTTTTGGTTGTTCTACCCCTGGGTACATAGAATTGTGTTTGGTGAAATTCCACAAAACTGTAAAATTGCATCCCCTTTGCTTTTTGGAACCTTGAAACAGTTTTAAGGCTTGGCACTTTGGGCGTTGGAAGTTCGTCTCCTACGATTCCCAGTTCGACCAAAGATGCATTCCTTTGAGCATTTGAAACTTGAGTTATGGTCAAAGAATGGTTCACCACACCCAAACAGAATTTAATATATCTACATGTTTCCTTCCAGTACCCATTTCCTTTCAACGGTTGTGAACTGGGTTGATCAGGATACTTGATTTTGCACCTCGACATGGCAATGCCAGATATTACCAATGCCTACTTGATGAGGATATGATTCGCAGAGAACCTTTCTCCATTAATTTGGTTATTTGCATTTTTCTTCACCCCTGGGGAAGATATAGTTCCCAAAAATAATATAAGTAAATCTTGGGTTGAAAAATCCAATAATCTCAGTGGGTTCAATGATGTTTTTTTACTTGTGACAAATCCCCTATCCAAGGTCAAAGCTTTACTCAAAAATGTACATCCCTTGGTGTTCTCCCAAAGGGGATTAGAGCACTACTGCACTTTCATATGCCTCCGGTGGAGTGGCATTGTGAACACCTGACCTGTGACCTGAAACTGAAAAACATGTTTTGTGATGGCACTGCAGCTGGTGGTGTGGTATTGTGACCGACGGTATTTTCCCCACCAAAAAAATTAGGGATGATGTTCCCCCTTCAACTAGATCTCTTTCATATTTATATATGTATATATATATAGATATAGATATAGATTTAGATACATCTACAAAATATAGCGACATGTATATATTATCAGAAACTATTTTCGTCGAGTACGCCCACCGTGTTTCTATTCTGACATTTTCTCTGGCCCTGGCATTCTTTTCTGACATCTTATCTGCTCAAGCTTTGCTTGACAGTTCTGACATTTTATCTGGCCCTTGCATTTTTTCTGACATCTTATCTGCTCAAGCTTTGCTTGACAGCTTTTCTACATGTAGGTGACTAGGCTTGACGTATGCTTTGGGAGTGAAAAAGACATGGCTCAAGGCCAGCTTGGCATCAAGCAATCGGTTTGAAGCATGCTTGGCACGAATAGCAGCCATGAGATATGGCTAGCATGATGGGTAGTGCAACGTGGGTCAACACATGTTTGGCCATAGGCAACACCATCATCTGAAGGGGAAGGGTCCTATATGGCAGAGATCCACATAGGACCTCCTATGTGTCTTGACAGCCTCTGTTGGTTCCTGTCCGTCCAGCATGCTGTCTCACTCCCTCCCAGCGAAGCTCTCCCCAAGCTATTTGCACGGTTTCCTTCGTCCAGCATGCTGTCTCGCTCCCTCCCAGCGAAGCTCTCCGCAAGCTATTTGCACGAATTCCTCTCCGTCCAGCATGCTGTCTCGCTCCCTCCCGGCGAAGCTCTCCCCAAGCTATTTCCACGGTTTCCTCTCCGTCCAGCATGCTGTCTCGCTCCCTCCCAGCGAGCCCAGAACTTCCATTCCTCCTTATTTAATTTAAGGAGTTTTTTTTTAAGGAATTCCACCTTAATTACGGAGGAATTCCCTTAATTAAGGAGGGTTTTTTCCTTAATTAAGGAATTCCACCTTAATTAAGGAGGAATTCTCCTTAATTAAGGCGTTTTTTTTTTTGAAAATTCCTCCTTATTTTTTTTAAGGATGATTTTTTTCACTGTTTTTAGATACACCTTTGACATCATCATTGCATCAAGACCAACCTTTGGAGGTTGCTTCAAGGAGATGCAAGATCTCCTTTTGGTGTTTTGATTTCCTGCATCTAATGTTTGTGCATCGCATCTGCAGTT
>Ga0126342_10007655_pt1 | contig 19326 bp, 16 predicted proteins | sample Cyp1metagenome_FD_92528 | JGI IMG/M metagenome (GOLD analysis project Ga0126342, IMG submission 92528) | Coral microbial communities from Lord Howe Island, Old Settlement Bay, Australia - Cyphastrea 1 metagenome | ecosystem: Host-associated > Invertebrates > Cnidaria > Coral ... | reverse complement strand
CCCAACCCCCCAACAATAAAATGACTAGCCTGACATCAATTTTAAAATTCCAATACATTAAGAATTTCGTTTAAACTATGCACAGGTTCACCAGTTCTAGAGTGGAAATTGCCACGGGGATATATATGGTACTTCTATGTGAGATATACATATATAAATACATATAAAAATCTTTTGTATGGGAATGTAATATAACATTCTAGCCAACAATGAAAAATAAAATTATAATTAATATTTAGTATTCCCACACATAGCCAACACTTAGATAGCCATATATTATATACCATGTGGAGGTTTCCAAGTATTGAAACCCATGGTTTTGTCATCAGACCAATTTAGTCTTAGTATTGAAACCCATGCTGACTTGGGGATCCCCCATTTCAGGAAACACCCATAGCCAAGAATTCTAAGAATGTAACCTTATACCTTGGGGCCTAAAATCAACAACCTCAACCACAGCAACAATGGCAGGTGACCAGCAACTATCCAATGTCTTGGTATGTCCAAAACGCGGATCGGTGTGGAGTCCATTTCTAAACAGCCACGGATGAACGCCAGACTCGCAAGCTGTGGCTCAACCCCCGTCTGGCCTCAATGGGTTGGTAGGTACCCTTGGGACACAGAAGGCAAGTGCTTGACTCCGTGGCACCAGAGATGTTGCTGTAGGTTCCCACCGGACACCTCGACAGCCACCACAAGGATTCGTGGCTCATCATTTCTAGCACCAGGGACGGTTGTCACATCAAAAAATGAAGTGTTTCTTTCTTGGGATCTATTTTCTTGGTGGGTTTTCCCATAGAACCATTTTTGGATGTCAGGATTCTTCGCTACCGCAGGGAAACCACCAACTCGCTATTCCTGGTTGTTGGGAACCTTAGCGCAGCTGGAGCACTTGGTGCAATTGCTGACCCAGCCCTGTCCCGTTGCATTGCTCCACCTGCGCAGGAATTTCTCGTCTTTGGGCTGAAAATCTTCAGCAGTTTCAACAATCCCAGCGTTGAATGAAGGACATGTTGCAGGAAATCAATGATGCATTCAATGGATGCAAAGATATGCAAAGTGTCCCGTTTTGGAAAACACCTGCCAGGTAGGCAGGCAGCACAGTTCTCCACACTGGTGGAGCCCAAGTTCTCCCCAATGGTGCCAGCAGGGCAGGCAGCGCAGGTGTCAATGTTTTTGGCACCTTGCGCAATGGATTTGTTTTTTTCAGGGAAAAGTTGAAGAAATTGGTGAACAACTGGGAAAGCGACATGAAATTGCTCCCGATATTTGATGAATCCATTGGCTGTCAAGGTGAAGCACCAGTGCTGAGTGCGACAACAAAATGAGCGGTTTCCAGAACTTGTTCCAGTTGATTGATGAATCAGAGAATTGATTTCAAAGCAGGCTACCAAGGAATGGTTCAAGGACTCGTTGCAAAAAATAGAGCGTGTACAGTGGCAGTTTGTCCAATACAACCCACTTGCTCTTGCTCAAGGGATTACAATGAGATGCTCGCATCGAGATTTGGGTGTTTGTCCAAGGCAGGCCCATTTATCAACCCCAGAAACCAAGGGGTCTCATGATCTGCCAAGGGCCTTGCCCGTTTACCCAGCCATGCCCAAGCCGAAGCCGGGCGTTTGTGACCTTCCGCACTGCTCCAAAAGCCACGCGGACACGCTTCGCAGCTTTCAAAGGAAGAGCCACCAGACTGGGACGAGCTGCGAATGGGAGTTCAACCCACCCAATGGGATTCTGACCCATGGCATGTTTACCTGACATAAAATGGAAATTCAACCAACAAGAACAGGCAAAAAGAGTTCCCAACATGAACAAACTAGCCATCCCCAAAAGGTACAGTACACAAATTACACAACCACATCATTGATAATGGAAACACATGGAAACAACAGTTTGATGATTCCACACGCCAGCCACCCTTTGGATCCTTTGATATCCTTTGGCTACGCAAAATTACACCAGACAGGTGGATGACTTAGTTCCACTTGTCGTTCCACGAGTCTGGACACAGGGGATTAATCACTGACTGTTGCTATATCGTGAACTGCGTGTTCTGCTGGGTCCTCAAAATATGACCCGTCCCAAGATGTGTCATGGTCAAGTTACATGCGGCAAAATGGTGATCCGTCCCATGATAGGAATCGTGGGCATAGATGCTATTCATGGATTGACGGGAATATTCTGTTGTAAAGATGTTCAATGGTATCCCTTCACGGAATCTTATTTATTGGGTTCAGGACGCACCGCATCCTTTTTGCCATGCACGTAGGTGTTGACACCATGACTTCTTTTAAGTCATGACACCTGGAGAATATACCAAGTCTCCTAAATTCGACTCATGGCAGAGTCTTATCAAACATGCAACCTTAGCCCATGGCAGGGCATCCAAGCCCATGGCAGGGCTACCTTCGTTTTTGCATTGGCGCGACGCATCAGTCAGCCAAGCACTGGTTCAACGGCGCCTCTTCGAAGACGCCTGTCCTCTGTTTCCACGCTTCCCACTAGGCTTGCCTGAGTGCTCAGCAATGAACATAGCTGAAAAAGAAGCCACCTGTGATTTAGCTCGCAAACTCATAGTCAAGGAAGGCAGCAACGCCAATCCATCACAGATGTAAATTCTTGCAATGTTAGAATTCTTCCACCTCCCTCGTATGAGGGTCTTTTCCATAAGTCCATGGCTTTGCATCTCATATGTGGCACCACCCCGTCTCAAGGAGTAAGGTCTGAAGCCGAGCGCGGAAAGATCCAGCCCAGCCACAGCCCTGCGAAAGAGATCGCGAAAGGAGCTGCCACTCTTGTTCCAGCAGGGAACCTGCCTGAAACCAAGTTGGGTCTGTAGATGCACCATCGCCCGGGCAACTTCCAGCGTGGTGGGATCTGAGATAGCCACGCTCTCGCGACTGTTGTGACGGATGCCACTCTTGCTGCTAGGGAGCGTGACCAAACCTCGGTCCGTCTCCAGCAGGAAGTCACAGGGCCGCACCGTTAACAACTCACCGGTGCGGAGGAGGCAATGAAATCCCAGAAGAATAAGCCCGGCCATGACCAGCTCATCCTGGGCCAAGCACCACCCGGCAAGAGCCAGCGCAATGTCCTGCGTCACTGGTGTCGCCCTGCAAGGGACTTCATACTTCCTCCAAATGGAATATAAGCGCCAACTTTTATGTAGCTTGCGCCGGGTGCTCGGCTCGAAGTGGTGTAGGCCGCACAGCGCGTCCCCCACAAGGTGGAGGGGCGTCCCGTCCTCAAATTCCTGTTGTACCCAATCTGCTATGGTCTCATCGAGCTCAATCTCTGAATTGACCAGCTTCAAGCAAGGAGCCAGCCGTGAAACTGCTGTATAGTACCGCTGAAGTGTAGCGGAGGTGATACCAACATCCTCAAGGATGATGTCCTTTCGTGCCCTTTTCCGTTGGGCTTGTGTAGACTGGCCTGGCCAATAGTTACGCTCTGCTGTCATGGTCCGTTGGGTTTTCTGTGCTCTCAACGTGGGACACAATCAATTGTAGGTCCCAAGCCAGCAAGGCTGCTGCCAGCCGGCCGAGGAGAGGTTTGAGCAACTGGGCCGAACTCCTCCCCTTCGAGATCACGCTCATGGCCACATAGGAGTCAGTGAGGTGAAAAACCCTAAGATGACATTCTTTGAGGTGCCTAATCCTCCATTCAATACTGTGAATTATGGACCTAAGTTCCAAATTGTTGATGTGATCCGACTTGGCCCATTTGTAGGCAAAAACTTTCGACCAGTTCCACCAGTTCGCACACGCACTTTGCCTAGGGTAGTTCTTGGGATTTAGAATACTTCCTGTACTGATACGGACATCCGATCCAGTATGGTTCACCCTCCTAAGCATCGAGCCATGCAGTGCTGCGACCCCCACATTAGTTCCCTCTGAATTTCCATAGCTCAGGGCTCGCTGCAAGGGGCAAACAACATGTATTGGGGGACCAAAACCCGGGGCCAAACCAGCACGATTCCAAAGGATGTCAAAACTGGGGATGGTGATGAATCGTTTGCACATCATAGCCGCCACAAAACTGAAGGAAAAACAGTTGAAGCTGTCCCCAATAAGTGTTTTCCTCATGTCCTCATAGCCCTTTGGATTACGCTTTATATCCCCAGCATTCCAACATATGGCTGTATGATCATAGCCCAAACCATGGAGTAACTCACGTTCCTGAGCTGAAATCAGCCGCCACTTGTTTTTGAGCCAGATGACAAAGCGGTCACCATATTGATATGGCGGGAAGCGGAATTCGTCCGCTTGCCACCGAAGGCGCCCCTCATGGGACACTCGTGAAAGGCCGGCCGGCCGCACCGGCGGTCTATCGCGCCTGATGCTCTTCATGCATGTCGGCAGGATCGCTCCTTCGGAGAAACCTGGCCACTCAGCGCCAGGTTCAAGCCACTGCTCTAGCTCAGGGTAGGGGTGCCACAGGCAAATTTCCAGCCAGCGCCCCTTGTCTGTCACCCAAACCCCCTCCATGGGTTCAAGCTCTGTGTTTGTCCGGCATAGTCTAGGCCTGTGAATAGGAACGGAGTCGGCAGAGTCCATCCTCCAAGGAGTAGTTCCCAGCGCCGCTGTGATCTCTCTTTCAGTGCTCTCATCCATGCTTGCCACGTTCTCTGCCGCGAACCTGACCTTAAACGCATAGCCAAACTCTTTCCGGACCAATTTGATGATCCGTACCAGTTCCCAAAATAGGCTGCTCTGGTCTCCCTCGAGGTTTCTCCTTCCGAACTTGGCTGAGCAGAGGTCTGAACAGGGGAATCCGCCCCATATATGGATCTCCTCTATCTGGGGATAGAGGTACTTCCATTCACGGACTGCGGCAGCATCCAGGGCCCTGACATCACCCTTGATCTGCACATGAGGCCACCGGCGACTGGTGACCCTATTCCCTTCTTTCGATATCTCATACGAGATGCAGACCTCTGGCAGCACGCCGCACAGATCGTAGCAGCGGAAGGCACATCCCACGCCATTGAAGAGTGACACCACCAATACGGGAATGCGGAGACCCGCACTCGCACCGTTTGAGTCGGCTGCTGCAAACTCCTCCCCAGCCTTAGTCAAGCTCCGGGCGCAGCCAACAGCACCCCCAGTGGAGGAGGCATCACTGGCGGTTGTGGTGTCACTCAGTCCAGCCCGCAGGTTGGTATGAAACAACCAGCAGCCGGCACAGCAGTTGAGAAGTTCTGACCGCACCCAGGCCTCAGCAAGCGCCCCCACAGCCTTGCCTGAGATAAACTCCCAGGTGCGGTCCAGGAACATCATGCACGGCCTGCGGAAGGACATACAGTGGACCCACCTGCCAGCCAGCACTTGAACCCACTTCTTCTTCAGCTTGGCCTTGCTGATAACCACAAATGTCACCTGGATGAGTTTCATCAACCTCTCTTTGCTGGGGCCAATAGTCCCATTGTCTCCAGAGATGAACGCCCCCAGCTCTTGCGCTTCAGTCTCACCTGATACCCGTTTCTTGGTGGCTGAGAGCACTCCAGCAGCTCCCCACGCTTGTTCAAGGGCCAAGTGCCAGTCTCCAGCCTGCTGAGTGCCCGTCTCAACAGCACCCAGCTTCTGCATGCCGCAGTAGTTGTCCAGGTACACATGGTACCATGATCGGCCAGCTGCCGTTGCCTCCTGGCAAACATTCATCCGCCAGGAGGGCAAGGGGGCTGTGCGCCGGATTCGATGATCTGCAGGGAGCCCGGCCAAGGTCGTTAGCCTCTCAGCCAGCTCCTGCATCACCGACACCGCACTAGCCCATCCCATCGGGATAACCATGCAGGCAGGCCGGAAGCGCATGCCATGCTGCAGTCCTATCTCCTCCCCCAAAAAGCTAATGTTGAAGGCCATCATTCTCTGCCAAACTTTGGGTAATCGAAAGAGATAAAAAGCACTTGTCATATCACTTTGATAAAACGCCAGTTTCTCATCTTGACGGAGGCACAAAGACAAGTACTGAGTCACCGAAGGAAGGTCACGGGTTCCCCCTTGAGAATGTCTGAAAACTGCATTGCATGGAATAAGATTCATGATGATCCGCTGCACTTCTTCCCCGGTTTCCAAAAAGGTTCCTTTCCCCACTGCAAACATTCCACTAAGAACTTGTTGTTGATCAACCACCAAAACATCAGCATCGCGGACCCAACTACAAATATTGCGTTCCACCAACATCTCAAAAAGCTTGAGGGATTCCCCGGGTTCCACATGTACTTTTGCCTGCAACTTTACAGAGGGTTCGGGCCGTTCCAACAAGCTAGCTTCGGGGTGATCCAAAAACCATTGTGTCCCCGGGCATACCAGCATCCTAGCATCAATAGAGCCACCATGAGATTTCGGGGGAAGAGCCGGTAGGGCCTGTTTCAACCTCAACACCTGCATCTTGGGTACTTCTTCTCCCGTATAACTCAAATAGCGAGACGCCAGCTCTTTTTCTGCCATAGCTGGGGTACGCTCGATGGCAAAGCTCCCTGGCAGCACCCGTCGGATGCTAGTTCTCAGCGACCGCACTGCCTCAGTCTGGACAGCGCTTCCCTTGCCAGCTCGCGCAGCACGGCCGTGGCCAGCTACGCAGTTCAGGGATAGTATGGCCAGGGCCAGCCACACGTCTTCTGTCTCGTGCTCAGCAAAATGCTGGTCACAGAACTCCTCCAGCGTCGCACCATCAACCCGCTGCTGCAGGTACGCTAAGTCTCCCAGCGGCAGGGGGAATAGAGGCCGGGCCCTTGAGGGCCAGCCCCGGTGCATGGCAGGTGCCTTTGCACGCTTTCCTGTAACCACCAATCTCAGAGCTGGGTGAACCTCCCGCTCCAGTTCCAGTTGAGGGAATCTCAAAAACATCCAGAGCATACAGCGGCCAGCGGCAGACACGGAGTTGCCACGGCCTACTAACTGCTTCAGCAAAGCGACTCCCTTTTCCAGACCTGGGGCCAGAGGCAAGGCTGTTGCCAGCTCCGATGCCAGTCCAGCGTCGCCTGAATTCGATTGTGAAACGACTGGGCCTTTCAGCCCTACTTCCTAGGCTCCTCCTGGGTCTCCTTCCAATGGCTCACCTCGTTCTTGTGTGCTGGAGACCCTTTCCCAGCACCTCGACCTTTGCCTTTTCCTTTGCCCTTCGGGGCATCGCCCTTTTTGCCCTTCTCGCTCCAGGGCTGTCCACCTCGTCCTTTTCCGCCTCCTTGGCTGTTCCACCTGTTTGGGGTGTAGCCCTGGCTCCGCTGGATCAGGCGTCGATGCCGTTGCGCCTGCAACATTGTCGACACCGTAGCCGACTGGACAGGTTCCAGCGGAAACATCTCCAGTTGGCTGGCCACTTGCCAGTTGCCGTCTCCTAGCGCCGTGTGGACGGCTATGAAGCGGCTTGCCAACGAGTCCGCGCACTCCGGAAGGCGTCCAGCTCTCAGAAGATCTATGGACTGCCCTAGCGCGAACAGCTCTCGGACCAGGGGGCTGCTGTTTGAGTGGAAGGGCCGGATCAGCAGGGCAAAGAAGGTTGAGATTTTTATCCCACTCGTCAGCCCCGCCGCCGCTCCTCCTTCTTCCAGCAGTGCGCCCTGGTCGAGCTGTTGCTGCGCGTGACGGACAAGCATCTCCATCACGGAGCCCGGCTCTTTTGCAGCTTTCTTTCGAAGCGGCGCCTCGTAAGACAGCTCCGAGTCTTCGCTGCTGTCGTCCTTACTCCTCCTTCGGCGGCTCCCTGAAGAGGAACTGGATGAGCTGCTTGGACCTGATCCATCGCCGCCTTCGGGATCTGGCTTGATACCCGACGTCTCTCCCCGATGACCTCCGCTGCCTCGATCCTTCCGTTTCTTCTTCTTCTTCTTTTTCCCTCCTAGGAGCTCTGCTAGTTTGCGGATAGTCCGATCTGTGGACCCCTCCTTTTTGTCCTTCTTCTCCTTGTTCTTCCGCTGAGAGGTTTGCACGGCTTGGGCCAGCAAAACCGACGAAGCATCGCCCTTGGCATTCAGACGCTTCTTCAAGCGCCTCACCTCGTCGTCGCTTGTATCCACCGATGGGCCGATGGGCAGCGGTGTCAATACGCCAGGATTGAGGGCTGTCCCAGCCACCAGCCTCCTCTCTGCCACTGCAGAGCCTGTAGGTCCTAGCCCGGCACCACCAGCTAGGCCCTCGGCTGGCTGTCGTGGCCTGGGCCCCCCACCCCCAGCTATCCGCTGCCTTGTCTCTTGCAGTATCGACCGCAAGTGGGCCCTCTGCGAAGCGTCGGCACTCCCATACTCCCCTGCGCTCGGGTCGCCATCGGCTTCCAGATCGATGCACTCGCCAGCACCGACCCGAATACCCTGGCTGCCCAGCGCCTGGGGGGCTCGTGCTTTTGACTTTGCCCTTCTCTTTGGGGCCGCACCAGCAGGCGCTTTGGCAGGCGCCTTGGGGGGTGCTATGCCACTTTCCGCATTGAGGGCGTTTTTCACGATCGCCTTGCCTTGTCTGCTCAAGTAGGTCGCATTGAAGTTGCGCAACCTCCACAAGCGCACCTTTGTGGCATGTACCACCCTTTCGCTCTCTTTTTCGCACGGGTCCCCCTTGCAGAGGTGAATGAACCCCATGCTGAGAGTCCCCACCAACTCTGGGAGATATGTGGTATTTTCGCAGCCCAACACGTCACCTCCTACCAACAGTCCAGACTCGTCGTCGAGGTCGACCTCCCTGACAAGTATTGCAAACCACTCTTCCGTGCCCATGCCCACTGAACAGCCGGCCAGGCAGACTTCCAGGATGCAACCGACAGGAACTGTCAACAGCACCCAAGCCACGTCCCCAATAGAAACTTCCTCTCCTTCTTCCACCCCAAAATCCAACAGGGTGGACTCCTCTCCTCCTTTCTTTGGCTTCGGCATTGCGCCTCTCAATGGGGCGATGGGGGGTTATCCCAAAAGCTCCCCGGTTGTTTGTGATGGAACCGCCTGTAAGGGTCCTCACGCGCTCTGTGCAGCTTCTGGTGTTTGGTACCTCCTCTGTGGCCGTGTCGCTTCTTTCTCTTCTTCTGACCGTCACGTGGGCGCTCAGGTTCCCTCTCCTCTTGGCGTCTCCTTGAACGGGACCGCGGTCGAGGATGTTCACGATCTCCTTCTGTTCGATGTGACCTAGACTCGTGTCTGTGCCCGTCGGACTCCCTCCGGCGAGACCGGTCCTCTCTATTTCCGTGGGCACGGATGTCTCCAGCCTCACGGGAGTGGGACCTTCCTGTCTGGACCCTACGCCTTGGGATCTCACTCCTATCCTTCTCACTCGCCGCCTTAGGTACAGCCTTGAGGCCAGGGACACGATCAGTCTCCAGCTCGGTCTCCTCCTCTTCGTCCTCGCTGTACTCAGAGGCCTCTCCTCCGTCAGTCTCTGATCGCTTGTCCTCCTCTTTCACGGGCTTCTCAGGAGGAGGAGCCGCAGGAGGTGCTGATGCCTCTGCCCCGGGGGCTGCGCGACTTTCGTCAGCAGCCTGAGCCTCTGGAGGCGCCGAGGGGGCTTTTCGTGACTTCTCGGGGGTGGTGGCTCGGGCAGACCCAGCACCAGCCAAGCCCAACCGGCGCAGGGCACGGAGCTGCCGGACCGCAGTGGTCAGCACGTCCGTTGCCAGCACCCGTGTGGCCTGATTACCCCAGCCACACTTCAGCTCCCCGGCCAGCGCCTCCACAGAGGAACAGCAGAGGCACCAAGTATCACCCAGGTAAGGTTCCCCCTGGTGACACTTATTGCAACGCAAGGCCATTCAACCCTGCTTGAGCCTGAATGCTACCCCCAAAGGCAAAAGCATGCTCCATGCTTCTTCACCCAAACAGTCGATGCGACTATTTAATAGGAACCCCACTATGATTAATCCCTTCATGGAATCCTATTCATGGATTGATGATCCCCGAATATGGACAAGCTCCCCAAGTTTTGACCATGGCACATACCAAAAACTGGGCGGGTCAATCGATCTGGGTCAACCCCCCGCTGACCACAGATTGCTCCATTGCTCTTTACCCCACAACTGGCTGCCCAGATTGATTTTGACCGATATGGATCGATATGGCCCATACCAATCATCATTGTCTGGATTCTCTCCGCCATGTCTTGTGCTTAAACCATCTTAAACCCCCATTGTTAGTCTTAAATCCCCATCACCGCAATCACCAAATGTCAACCGTCGGCCACCACCTTTCCCACTGCCTCCGTGCTAAAACGTCCAGCCGTGCAGTTTTGGCACAAATCCTCGTGCGCACCTCTCCTGAGCCCATGGGTCAATGGATAAATCCCCAATTACAATGGAATGGCCTAGAATGTCGAGTTAATGGATGAATCCAAACATGATTGAAATCACTGGCTTACTGGATCTTGAATCTTCATCCATACCCACCAAGTGGATCACAAGAAAAGATCTCCCACTCCAATGCTGCAAAGGATTGTGAAGTTCTGGATGATTTAGCCTGCTGGTCGGGTTTGCAGGAAAGGACGTATCTAAAACAAAGAAGGTGGAAGAGGAAACCACCGTGTTTTCATTTCGAACTGGGCTTGACAGAACCTTTTGCAGCGCAAAAACGCTTGTGCTAAGCATCCCCTTGACGAAAAATCGCAGTTCATTTTCAGCTATGCAGCTATGGTTTTTCAAATGTTGCTCAGACATCAGACTATCAATAGGAATCCAAGGCGCACGTCGCTCCAGGTGCCGGGCAAACAGCGCTGGCCTCAGGGTCCAGGGAGGTCCGGAAGCCATGAAATCAGGGGAATAGATGTTCCAAACATTTCGAAACCATGGAATTGGGTGGGAAATAAGTCAGACAAACCCAGGATGTGAAGGAATCGAACGCAGAAATCCGCCGACCCCAGCCGATGGCAGGGGGAGCGCATAAGAGGAGCCGCAAAGGAAAACCGGAGCAGAGGCAAGAACAGCGAAATTTGAAGCAGGGATCTGGGCAAGAAAGAACGCAAGAGCCTGGGCAAGAAAGAAGCGCAAGAACCACGAAGAGGGAAGCCCAATAGGCAAGGTTTCTTGTCGGTTCAGAAAGTAACGTTCCACATGTGGGGAGACAAGGCGAGACAAGGCCTCGGAAACGTGGACACACCGCCGTGAACAGGCTGGGACCTGGGCAAGAGGGAAGTGCAAGAGCCAACAACAGGCCAATTTCAAGCTAGCTTCTTGTCAGTTCAGAAACTAACGGCCTGAGGCACTGGCCGCTGCCGGTTGGGGGCCGTTTTCGTCACTTACAGAACTTGTTGTGGCAGACATTTTGTACAGTATCACGTTCGTCCTCTTTTGTTTTGGTGATTGCTTCTCTGTTTCTGTTTGCATGGATAAATGAGGAACCACTGCACGGCGAGCGGTAAGAGCCACGTACTAATCTGACTAGCTCCCTCCCCCGCAAATGCATGCACTGCATTTGCATGATTGCACGGTGCTTCTCAAATGAACCAGATCTGTTTGGTTCTTTATGGTTTCTGCTGGCCCAATACCAACTGCTAAGCCTCTGGGGTCGGCGGCAGGGGGCGTAGCCCCTTTATATAAAGTCCGATTCTATCGCAAAAGGATAGAAGCAGCATCAAGTTTGGTGGTGCGACAGCTTGAGGGTTTGTATTGAAAGGACAGGAGTGAACAGCAATTGCAAAAAATCAAGAAGATATACAGAATGCATAGCATGCATACGAAAATCGCTAATGTGGCTTATCTAATCGTCTTCATGTCAAGCCCGGATCGACAAACCTTTGGACTGTCTACTTGACAGGGGTCCTTTAGAAGGCAAAAGTATCACCTTTGGGTAGTGCCAGTAATGCCCATTCATTTGCCAGGGCTCTCAAAACATCAATATCAATCACACTGTATTTTTTCTTCAAACCTTCAAATTGTGCTATTCTCTTCTTAGCAATCCCTTTCATACTTATCATACTTTTTCGGCGCCAAGTGGCACGACTCCAATGCGGTGGCCCCCTCTGCCGTGCTCCAAGTGCCCGCCGGGCAGGGACTGCAGGAGCCGATATCCCCCAGCCCAGTGGAGTTGCTCCAGGTGCCCGAGGGACACAGCATGCACGCCTGGCTAGGCAGTTTCTCTCGTCATTTTTTGCACACAGACAGATGATGAAATGTCAATTTACTTATTAAGAACCATGTTCTTTCAAAGGTGTTGAACGTGTGAAGAAAATGTAGAACAGAGAAACGAAGGAAGAACAGGTCAAGTGACGGGTTGTTTTTTTAAAGGTTTACTACACTAGTAGGCAGATCGCCACCGGCTAGTACGGCTAGTACAACCCCAGCTGCAACCCAAATGGGAGGACGACCCGTAGTTTCCAAGCACACCAAGGTTGCCAAACAAGTGTGTCCAACTAAAAGGAGGTCCCGGAACTCCAAGGTGCTGTTTCCTCAACACCAAGACATGATCTGAACACTCCAGGCCGTGCCCTCCCGTGCCTGCAGTGCAGTAGCCCCCACTTGGCTACTCCAGGTGCCTTCTGGGCAATGTTGGCAGCTTTCTGCAGAGGTCGCCCCTCTCAGATCGCTCCATGTTCCAGCCACGCAGCTTAAACAGCTTCCAGTGCTACTCCAGGTTCCTTCAGTACAAGGCAAGCAGGGAGCCCTGGGCGCAGGTCGCCCCTGACCGGCACTGCAGGGACCCGTGGGCAGCGCGGCTGCTTGGTGTTGCAGCAACCGCAGCCCCTCCTCGTCGTCAAAGACCTCACAGCGCTCCGGGGCGCTGGCACTCGAAGCGAACGGAAGGAGGAGCCAAAGGCGCATGTAGAAACGCTTTCTTTGAGAAAAAGACATGAAGTTGAGTCTAGGAGTCTAGGCCCAGCTTGAGCCAAAGGGTTTTACATGAAAGTCATGGTCGTGAAAGTCATGAAAGCATGTCTACCTGATCAAACAATCGCCCATTCAATGCCAAGGGTGAACCCAGAGTTACGCAACACACAGCCAGTTCTTCGCCTTCTGAAGTTGGCAGGAATTCCGAGCTGATGAGCAAAGCTGGCTGCACTGCATAGGCACTGTACATGCTAGCGGCAGCAACGACAAGGTCTTTCCAACCTCCCAGGTGTCACAAGGGACAACCTTGGAGCAAAAACAGCAATGGCGCTCACAGCCCGAAAGTCTTGCTTTTCTGCGCCACTGAAATACGCGCAGGGTTCTAACTTGCTTCACTGTTCGCACACTTGGCTCAAATTCTCGAGAAAGTGTTCGCGTGAACAATGTCACCATTGTCGCCCACAGCCGAACCTTCATTTAGGAAGGTCCTGGGAGGGGAAGAGCAAATGCTGGCGGTCCATGGACCAATGGGGAATTGAGACTCGAGCTCCATACAGTCAGAAATTGTGAAAGGAGAAATCGGCCACGTCTTCTTGTCATACAAATACATGAATATGATATATCCTGTCTATCCTCTGGTAAGCTGTCCTTTGCAAGGGAAATCCATCAGTGGTACATGATGCATTGTCATGATGACCAAGGGGCAGTTGGATTTTACTTCGACTTGCTTTCCTACTCAGTAACTGCAGAGCGGTCAGCTGCAACCGGTGGCGGTTGCGGCGTCGAACCCCCAGCCAAATCTCACACGGCTTCTCACTTGGGCCGGAAGAGAGGAAGATTGCCCTGAGTGGCACACCTTGGCAACTGCCAACTTGCCCCAGACCGTGCCACTTCCAACTGCAACTTCTCTGGTTGTACCGAAGTCAAATGTATTCAGGTCAATTTCGCTGAATGATCCCGCGTCGGAATGGAGAATGAACATATACGAAACTAGCAACAAACCAACCAGTTTGATTTTTCTGAGAACATTATTCTGTATCTCTGCAGGGCTCCACGCAGAAATTTGTCCGTGCGCACCGCATTAGACTCCTTGATGCTTGGAAGATTTGGCTGTGGCCTCAAAAGTGATACTCCTGCACTTTGAGGAAAAAAAAACTCCCAGTGAATTGCACTCATCTCAAATGATGTTTATAGATTTTATAGCAAACTGATTTAAGGCATTTTAGCACCGTCAAATTCATCATCTCCGTGAGGACCAGACTTTTTGGGCTGTATCACTGAGCCTCAGGTGACGAAAGGAGGTGACGTATCGAGGTGGGAGGCCGAAGGAGCAACCATGGTCACAGTGGTCACCATGGTCCACCAGGTCAGGAATCAAAACACATATTTAAGGCATCAAAAAAAAACTGGAGCCCCTCGTTTTCTATGGCCCTCGCAACAGTTTGGAGGCGAAACCGAACGTTTTGCAGGCGTTTTGTGAGCATTTTGTGAACATGTTGGAACTCGACGCTGCCGTGTTGACGATATTTGCAACACTTTGGAGTTCGAACCTCTCATTTTCAATGGTTGGTTTTAAACTTGTTTAACGTTGGCTCAGGGTTATTGAGGGTTGGTTTGGGGTTTATTTGAAGTTGGTAGAAGGGTGGGTTCGTTTAGGGGTTATTTAGGTTCGATGTATGGGTTATATCAGGGTTCTGTTGGGTTTATTTAGGGTTAGTTTTTAGTTTATTGATGGGTGGTTTAGAGTTAATTATGGATTGGTTTGGGGCTATTTAAAGCTGTTTTAGGGTCTAACTACAGTTGTTTTAGAGATTATTCAGGGCTGGTTCAGGGTTAGTTAAAGGTTGACTTATGGTTTGTTTACTTGGTATTGTTTAAATTTATTTAGAGTTGGTCAAGGGTTTATTTAGGTTTCGCTCAAGACTTATTGGTAGGCTTCGTTTTAGACTTATTGAGGGTTGGTGTTTGGTTTATTTTGGGTTGGCTTGTGGTTTGTTTAAAGGTTTCCATGGTTTATTTAAGGTTGGTCTTATGGTTGGTCTTAGGGTTAGTCTAGGGCTGCTCAAGGATGGTTTAGAATTTATGTAGGTGCTGTTTACAGTATTTTCTAGGTAGTTTAAGATTTAGGGTTGGTTTGTGGTTTGTTTAGGTGTTATTTAGGGCTGGTTACGGTTTCTTTAGGTTTGGCTGAATTATCATTCGGATTTATGTAGGGTTGGTTCGTGATGTTTGTGGTTTATTTGGGGTTGGCTTCGGATTTGTTTCGGGTTGGTTTGTGGTTTGTTTATCTGTTATTGAAGGTTTATTTAAGGTTGGTTTATGGTTTCTTTAGGGGCGGTTTACGGCTTACTTAGGGTTGGTTTAGGTTTAGTTGAGGGTTTATTTACACTTGATCTAGGGCCGGTTTAGGTTTCATTCAAGGGTCGGTTTAGGTTTTGTTTGAGACTTATTTAGGGTTGATTTAGGGTTAGGGGTTATTTAGGGTTGGTTTATATATATATATATTTATTTATTTATTTAAACGGTTGGTTTAATTAAGATTAATGAAATGTTATTCAGAATTGTTTTAAGGCACCAGAATCACCAAAGGACGGAAAGACCAAGGGATCAGAGGACCAAGGGATCAGAGGACCACGGGACCAGAGGACCAAGGGACCAGAGGACTAGAGTACCGGGAGATTCCAAAACCACAAGCCTTGACAAGGGGCAAACACTGCACCAGGCGGGAAAGATTAATATTCTTTTGTTGAACCCCATGCCTGGTTACCATGGTCACCATGGTCACCATGGTCACCATGGTCATGGAAATGTGGTGGGAAGGGTGACCTGCAAACATCTGCAAATCCTTCGAAGCATAAGTTGAAAATGCTTCAGATATCTTCAAATCGCCATGTTTATCTTGGGTCTAACATCATCTTCTGGAACAGGACCATGTCTGCGTCGAGGTGATGCCACTTGCTACCAGGTGGCAATCGAGAACTGGCTCGGTCATGCTCGCTCGAGACATCCTCAGTCCAGGATGGCTCAGGATGGCTCAGGATGACCACTATGCAGCTGTTTCGGCGTGACTTGGAACTGGCAATAGCGGACTATGCTGAATTTGGAAGGGAATCCATGGGAATGCTGTACAGTCTCTAGAGTCTGTAGGGTCTAAACTCCGCCCAGTTTTGGGGGTCCATTCTTTCTCCGACTCTGAGCTTCCTGGCAAGTAAGGCTGCCTGAGAGCTTCATCTGCTCTGATCCTTGCCTTGACATCCTGCATAATGGGAGTACAACTTGCACTTCGGGACGAATCCCAGGACTAAAACTGTCGATTTTGACCATGTTTGTATTGAAATTATTGAAACATCCCAAAAGGTTGGGCAAACTGGAAGTACAAGACATCAGATTCGCTGACCCTTACATCTCCTTTTTGGCTCAAGAAATCACAGAGTTTCTGCAAAGTACCAGACTATTTGCATCTCATCAAGGATATCTTGGAGTAGGAATGCGGCGAAGTCTTGCAAGGTGCCTTGCAAACTAGGCGATGGATCATCTTCCGGCAGTTCTCGCTGATGTGGTCGAAGCATCCATAGTTCAAATTGACCTCCACAGTACTCTCTCTCTCTCTCTATCTCTGTTTTGCAATGGTGCGCAATTTTTCCACCAAAAAAATGCTGAAACTCGACATGCTGCCGCTACGCCAAAAGTGCCTTCCTTCCACTCAGAGATACATCGGCTTTGCAGGTTCGCCACGAAACTCTGCCAGATTTTTTCGGTCAAATGGGTACCCTTTTGAAGAATTTCTGTTCAAGTTGGTCAAATTCTGTTCAAGTGGGTACTCAAAAAGGGAGCCGATTGGGAATGCTGTTCGGACTGCACGAATCGAAATATTCACAATGAACATCAATGAACTGTCTCTTGGCCTTGCCCTCCATTGTTTTCTCAATGGTCTTTTGATGCGTTGGAGCAATGAAGGGAGTTGACTTCGAGAGCATGAAGTACAAGACGATACCAGCACCAAATTCCTAGGTTTCATTGCTGACCAAGCCAGAGAAGCCCAATTCTGCTTGTAAAAGCCATGTTTATGATTGCTTGTATCCCTAATTTCGGCTCCTAGTAATCACCCATGTTCATTGCTTCTAGCATAATTTCTGCAGTTTTTTGCTCTTTAAGTTGCCTGGCCTAGCTGTTGGTTCACCCATGGGACCGTCAGCCAAGCATCATCCCCCTCGGGGCCAGTGGATTCGCCCGCAAGCATCTCCGGTGCGGCATATCCCACCGTCCCCACCTGGGTACAGGAGAATAGGATGTTTAAAGAAAATATTCACGCCGCACATGGATACCATATACTGTACACATACATATCTATCTATCTATCTATCTATCTATCTATGCAGTATATATATATAATAAGTATATATGACATTATATATGATATTATATATATATGATACTATATATATATGATATATTATATGATGTATTATATGTATATGTATACATACATACATACATACATACATACAGACAGACAGACAGACAGACAGACTTACATACATACCTACCATACCATACCATACAATACGATACGATACGATGTCCCCCTCCCCCCCTGTGGTGTGGTGGGGGTGTGGTGCGGGGTGTGTGGTGCGAGGGGGGATGACAAATATATATATATATATATGTGTGGCATGGTGGGTATGGTGAGTATGTCGAAGCTAAAGAAGCTAAAGCAGAAGAATGCTAAAACTCGCTGGCAATTAGGAGGCTCGTGGGGTGAAGGGCTAGGGGGTGGGGGGGGTGATGGTACAGACCGTCGTTAGATCGTATACGGGCAGTTCATCAGTACGATATAGAAGCATGTGCGTAGTAAATCCCTAGTATGCAGGAAAGATATGTTGAACACATGTAGTGTTGTGAGAGTACACGGGAAGTAAATAGGAAGTAGATACACAGCACATGCATATATGACTATAGGTAGCTAGCACGTAGGTACTTTGAAGGAGTATGTGTGCTACGTAGGTCGTCTAAAAGGTAGCACCTAGTAAATGTATCCTCTCAAGTTGCTTCCCCCTCTGTGCACCATTTTAGGCCCCAAAAAAATGGTTCTAAAATGGAATCTAAAAGGGTGTCTTAGAACCCAAAATTTGTGGTTGCTAGTCCGTTTTTGGGTTCTAAAATGAGTTCTAAAATGGTATCTTCCACTTTTAAAAATCAAAAAATTAACATTTAAAAAACTCTTGTTGAAACCATTGCATTTCAAACGACGAGGAAATCTGCACCCAAACAAATAATCGACATGAGGCCAATCAAAGAAAACCACTGCAAGGAGCACTCCGTGATACTCCATAGCATTTTTCAGTGGACAGATGGTCTTATCATTTCCTACCTACCGAGCCAGGTTTTTGCCCGCAATCTTTGTTTCCTTTCTTCCCAGACCATTAATGTACACCCCAATCCAAATGCCTTCAGGATGTACCCTAAGGTACCCCTTTTCAAATGAATTGAGTTTTGGGTTAATTCCATTTCCCGTGCGACTGTTTGTTTAATTTTATCCAAACATGTCCAACCAACTAAATTTTCAATAAAACAGCAAACTACTACATGCATTAGTGTTTTTGCGTCGCAGGAGAAAAACAAGGAAGAAATCATCACATGTGGAATTAGCAAGCAGCTGTATGTGGGACTACAGCTGTCGCAGCTGTCACTTGAAAATATGGTAAGTTTGCCTACCTTCATCAGGACGGAGATCGTAAGTGGGGGCTCCAGACACCACTGACTGGACACTTGTTCTTTTGGGACATTTTGGGCGGGAGCTGGGCAGCTATGGCATAAAGATGTCACCCTACACAATGCACTTTGATGATTTATCTTTGGGAAGGGTTCTGGAATGGTTTCCTGCTTGGCCAAACGTGTGAGGTACCAGCTACTGCAAGGGGAAACAGTTTTAAAACATTTGTATGCTTAGATAACTTAGATATGTTCATTTGTTGCACAGGCATTGGTCTACTTGCACAAGAACAAAAGATGGCAGTTGACTTGATTGTCCCTGAAATGTTTATCTTGGGGAAGGGATCTGGAATTCTTTCCTGCTTGGCCAAACGTGTGAGGTACCAGCTACTGCAAGGGGAAACCATTTTAGAACATTGGTATGCTTAGATAACTTAGATATGTTCATTCATTGCAGAGGCATTTGCCTAGTTTTAGCTGACTTGATTATGCCTGAAATTTAGTGGCATTGGGTTGTACCTGTCTACCTACCCCTGGAGGTGTTTATCTTTGGCAAGGGTTCTGGAATGGTTTCCTGCCTGGCCAACGTGTGAGGTACCAGCTACTGCAAGGGGAAACAGTTTTAAAACATTTGTCGAAGGAAGTTTTGAAGTGAAACTTCCGACAATATGGACAGATGAAAAGCAGAGCAGGGCAGAGGCAGAGAGAAGAGAAAGATTAGAAGAGAGAAGATCAAAAGAGAAAGAGTCAGAAGAAAGAAGATGCAGATGCGCGAAAAGGTAGGAAAGTCACGAAACACTGTGTTTTTCCAATGATTTGAGGCTCCGGAGGGTCGAAAAGTAGGCTCGCTAAAGCGGCGGGTGCGGAGCCAGCTGGCCAGAT
>Ga0126342_10007654_pt1 | contig 19330 bp, 11 predicted proteins | sample Cyp1metagenome_FD_92528 | JGI IMG/M metagenome (GOLD analysis project Ga0126342, IMG submission 92528) | Coral microbial communities from Lord Howe Island, Old Settlement Bay, Australia - Cyphastrea 1 metagenome | ecosystem: Host-associated > Invertebrates > Cnidaria > Coral ... | reverse complement strand
TACCATAACGACGTTTGTAGTATAGGCTCAAGACTGAGGGTTCCTGGAAGCTCCGGGGAACCTCCAGCCTTGAGCCTATATATATATATATATGTTCATTATATTTGTTGCCAAGTTTGCAGTTTGCACAGCTAACTTACTTAAGAAATATGATTGGTTCGACAGGCATTTGAACCAAGTTAGCCCAGTGCAATCATAAACTACTAGCACGAGAATTCCTTATAGACGATGTTGGACGCTTCCATGCAGTGTTATTTGTTGAGTGGATTTCAAACTCAGATTGTGTTTGTTTTGTTTCGCGGTCCATTTCGATTGGAAAAAAACGTAGCTCAGATTATACAGGTATATCTCTCCAACACCATCCAGGTGAGGGTCTGGTTGTAGGGATATCAACTGGATCTGCTCAAGATAAGGTGCTCAAAAATCCTGGGTTGTGGTGAAAAATCATGTTCCCCAGTAGTTGATGTGCCTTTAGGTGGAGTTATTGAACAACATCGCACGGATACCCAGCCCGCGACTCCGCGACGGAATGGTTTTGGCGCCCCTCGGGAATCTCAGCAGATCTTACCCTTGGGACATCTTCGCCATGGAAAATGGCTGTGTTTACTGGGTAAATCATGGTAAATCATGGGTCATTTTCCATGGTTATAACTTGCAAAAGGGTATATCTGGTGGCTTCGATGACCATCCTATGAACTCACATAGATCTTGCCATGTAAATAGGAGGTTGGAAGATCACTAAACATTGGCTATTTTCAAGGTCAAACTCTAAACCTACTGGAGGGTATAGTATGGCATAATCCCCATATCATATTATAATATCATATTGCGATATATACCCAGTATATCATATTTTATCCCCAGCATTCCACCATTTCAAAGTTCTGTTACTTGATGGTTAAATCGCCATGATAATCGCCACTGCCACCCTGGACTTGAATGTAGTAGACCCAAATTTCAACTGGTCTGGGTAGATGTGGGAGACCCACAAGTGATTTTTGTGTCCGTCTAATTGCCAAATTTTGCAATTACAGGCTAAAGGCTTACACTCAGTCATGCTATGTCATGTTTTTTGCAGATGTATCCAATGATATTGACCAGATGAAGCCATACAGAGATCTATTTAGATCTATTTAGACCTCATGCTCTACTTGCCTACTGGGATGATCCCTGATCTTTATGTATGCTGTACTAGGTTGTATAACTCTGTATAACCCATGATATTTTCCGGTAATTAGAGCTATAACCCAGTTGCAGGTTCAGTACCAGTACGAGGTCGTGAGAGAGGGACCCAGGGACGGGAAGAGACCAGCAAGCCACAGCAAGTGTCAAGCGTGGCAATGGGAATTCCAGTTGGAAATCTGGGATTCTGCCGTTTTTTTACATCTTCAACAGGAAAAGGCATCTGTTTTGACATATTCCTAGTGCCACGGGGTGCCACCACAGTCGACTTCCAGTCAAGTCCGTCATTTGTTTCTGCAAGATACCTATGGCTTGATGAATTTAAATCTGCTCTGTGCATTGATTTGATAATTGATGCATGTTGATGGTATTTCGCTGCCTCATGGTTATATAATCCCCATCTTCACAGAGCTACATTCCTTTGATCTATGTTCCAAAGAGAACCACTGTAGACATACTTGGAAAATATATGTATATAGAAGTACAATTTTGAAGGTTTTTCAAAATTGGGGGGACTCCTAGGGCCACCATGTGTTGAAATATGTTTGGTGATTTTGGGGGACGGTCATTGCTTCGCCACAGGGTAACACCATGATGGTCTATGCGGTCCTTCGCCAAGCGGAGGCGTTTGGTCTATGGGGGAACCGTGGGATGGTAAACTTGTGGCAATCCAAAGCCTCTAGGATCAGCAGTTCAGAAAAATACCCTCTGGTAAACTAACATAACTGATGGGAAAATCACCATTTTTAATGGGAAGATCAACTATAAATGACCATTTTCAATAGCTATGTTAAATTACCAGAGGGTAATGTTTGTGAAATCGATCCTAGAGGATCATTTTTTTTGTGATCTACAATCAGATGTGGTTGATTTTACCAGATGGACAAAGCATATTCTCAGTGGGAAATCTCAGAAATCCATGGAAATCCCCATAGTTTCAGTGACCAATCAATCATATAATTCTTAAGTGGGAGGAAAACCATTGAAATGGAGACTATTTAGACTAAAATCCCACACACATGGGGATATCACCACCCTACTGTAGATTTCACAGGGTTCCCTAGATATGCTCCTTCTTAATATAATGACTCCCTCCCGCAAGGTCCTGCTTGAGGAAATCTACTAGCAAAGTATTTACATGATTTTAAATTCCACATTTGTTTCTTAGATTCCTCTTGTGTGTTGTTCTAATTGTTTTCATAGATGTTGCATGCTTTTCCAAATCCTTATTCTTATTCTTATTTATTGGGTTAACATGGTTTACATATGTTTATAGAAACTGTTTACAGCCTAGAGTCTTAGAGGGATTACATATATTGTTTGTTTTAATAGATGAACGAAATCTATGGAAACCTTGTGATGTTAATGTGAATATAATGTGGGAAACCCATCCAAATACACCTAGACCTACCATTTGGGGATGGTTGAAATCCCATCCACAAACTGTGGAAAAAAGAAAACGATGTAAGAATCGTCATCCAAGTTTGCATTAATATGCATTGATATATAGTGTCATAGGTGTCCATCATGATGTTCAACATGTCAATGTCTATAGTTTACGCTTTAGTTTTTTCCATCATCAATATTTCCATAGTTTACACTAATATTTCAATACATCTTGAATTATGTTAATGTTTTATCTAAACCGTTCCACAGATGCTTTCATCGCGCAAGCGCTTTGCGCCGCGCAAGCGATAGGTCTTCAACAAGATTGACCGACTAAGCTTAGCGCAGGGCGCTGAGTTTGCGAGTGCCGGGTGGAAAAACTGCGAAGGGGCCTGGCAATGCACCAACTTAGTATGTATCTCTTACTTGAAAATGCTTGGATTCAGAAAGTCTCAGTAAGTCTTGAAAGTCAGAATTGGAGGTTTCCTAAGTCATGGGGTACCCCCCAAATCATCATCCAAGTCATTAGACCATGGTGACTTGGTGATCTTTTTGGGGATCCCCCTCGTGGATGCTCCCGAAGAGTTAGAAGATCAAAAAATTATCTCGATTCTTCTAAAGTAATATGAACAATATATGGGAAGTATATTCATAATTCTTAAACATGATAAATAATCATGATTGATATGTGTTGTTCAGAATGTCTCGAAATGTGTTGTATTTCTGGTAACCTCAGCCGGATATTTGTTGACCAACTCGAAGGATCAAGTGTTTCAGGTTGGTGAAGTTCTGAAGTAGTACAATTTACATCAATGTATTTAATGTAAATTAATGTAAATTAAATGAATCAGGTTGATTGAGAAATTGTTTCTCACTATACCTCACTGTCTCTCAATGTTTAATGAATCTTGTACCATCTGGTTATTTAACATAGCCATGGGAAATGGCCATTTACAGTTGATTTTCCCATTAAAAATGGTGATTTTCCATGGCTATGTTAAATAACCAGAGGGTATTTGATTGAGATATAGTGAGCCACTCAATCCCAGATGCAGATTCCATGGAACGATGCAAACTCTACTGCCACAAGGCCGTATGTGCTGGTGGTCTGCTCAAGTTCGTAATATGCTTGGTATCACTATTATTAGTGATGATAGGTGCCAAAAAATTTATAATATATACGTATACTATATATATATACGTATAATATATATATATATATATACTGTGTATATGTATATATATATACATATATATATATAGGATATTATATAGATATAAATAATATAGACTTAAATATATACAGGTAGTTGCGTAGCCCATGGTTCATAGATCATACCCATGGTGCATCACTCCGCCCCAGGGATTGCAAGAAGCCGCCGACGCAGGTAGCGTGCAGCTTGCCCCGGTTCGCTCGCTAAGTTGGTGAACAGAACTCCAACAACTAGGATTTATGGTAGATAATGTAGATACATGTGGTCAGATATAAATATATATAATATATATAATTTATATATTATATAATATATATATATATACATTATATCGAAGGTTCCTATGGTTTATAAGCCAACAATCATTTCACTGGGGCACCACCTGGTGGCATTGAAAATTCTGCTTAGTGGATGATGACTTCAAGCAAACCCGTCAAAAGGTAGAATACCTGATTTAGGGAGATGTACATCCATATACAGGCCATTTTGATCCATTTTGATGTATTCACCCATTTCCATCTTGGGCGTAGTTAGACACTTTCGAACATGTTATTTCCTGGTAAGTATGTTTGGGTGTGCGCGCGTGTGTTTGACTTAGACTATCCCATATGGTCCAATGTCGTACATTTTTCACAGATGGACCGCGATGATCCCTTCTTGAATCGTATTTTGACAATCACGCTGCTATCTGCTATATATTGTATATTCAAGTTGATGAGTTGCCCTTGAAATAACTAAGTTTCAGCCGGCATTGAGGATGGGAGTAAAAAACCACTTGAACATGGTGAATTTGGACAGACCGATGTGCTGCTAGAAATAGATTGTGGCCAATGTACTTTCCAATCAGTGATTTGATGTCGGGGAATTGATCTTCAGAGACCGGAGCAACGTGCTGAACCCGATGCCGCACACCCCATTAGCCCCATATACACCATAACTTAGCAGAGTTGTGGGGGGGGGTAACAAATACCACATCATCTATGGCAAACAACAAAAACATATAAAACCGGCGTTTGGTCGATCTGACTCCCTGAAGCGGGAATTTCCAGCAATTGTTCAATAAGACCCTTTTGTGGCAGGATTCTTCAGACGAGGTGGGAACCTGCGCTGGGATCAGAATAAGAGAAGCAAAAGTTGGTGAGATCTAACTAATGGGTATCATTTTTACATATGTTTACATATTTTTACTGGGTTCATTGCATTTCTTACTGCAAGTACTCTCTGGTAATCAAAGATGCCAATGGGAAATCCACCATTTATAGATCATTTTGCCAGCAAGAAACTTCCATTTAGTTCGGGGGTTTCCCGGCCAGCCATGTAAATAAGTGGAGGACCAAAAACTAAGCCATTAAGTTGGATCGTGCCGGCTTTCGTTGATTTTACCGATATTTTTCTTGGGACCGTGAGCCTGGAGGTTGCGCCAAATCGAATATCATCGGTGAACATGTACTTGTAGGTCAAAATTCAATATGCAAAGAACGTATGGATGTCTATATAGTGCATTATAATGCACAACATATATCGTAAATGCACAACAGTATGCAGCAATCCTTAAGATCGGCAAATCCCCATCGTAAGTCTTGAGAAATCTCAATAATCTGGGCTGACAGCCTCAGCGTCAGGCCAAGAAATGGGAAGCGACGGAAGAATGGATGCCTGGAGCCTGTGATTCTTCCGCTGGGATGATCTGGGTGAAGTAATTGATTCGAAAGGGCGAGTGACCGGGGATATACATGTTTCACAAATATCGTAAAATCAAATCTAGTTCTATGACTGAAATTAGCAATTAGGTAATATATGGGTATATGTGGTTATTGACATGTTATTGACATGCTTAAAAAAGAAGTAGTTGTACCAAGTTTTTTTCCACGAGATTGAACTACATGGATCTCAAAAAAAGTTGGTTTCCGATGTTTGCTGGCTGAGGACCCAAGAGTTGCAGGTCTGAGTTTTGTTGACCATCCGGTTTTTTTCAGCATGGCCAAGTGGCCAGAGAAGAACATGAAGAACCCATGCCCCATTTTGTGATAAGGCAGCAGCACAGGTTCAATGGGTTGTTGGGAACTGGGAACTTACGAAATCTAACACGGAAACTCCAAGATGGCCAACCTGTATGTATATACATACATACATATTATATATATATATATTATACACATACATATTATATATATATACATACATACATATTATATATACACATACATATATTATATATACCACATATCATATATATACATATTATACATATACACACATATTATATATATACAAACATATTATATATATACACATACATATGATATAATATATATGTGTACTGTACATATTTTGTATATTATATACATATTATCTATGTACCATACATATATATTATACATGTTATATACATATTAATATTATACATATATATATATATATATGTGTGTGTGTTTGAAAAGTAATATTAAACCCTAGTTGCTTGGTTTCCATGTTTAACTGCAGCTGGATAGCAATCAATAAGTGGGAATTCACATAATATATCACCAGCGAAGCAGGATCTACCATGATCTACAGCAACCAGTTTTTCACCACAATTGCTAATGAAACTATTGTTGAAAAAACGGATATGGCACAACAAGTGTTGACACGCCAATTATGCTTATGCGATTTTTTGCAATACAGTGCGTACATATATGCTTATATGGATGCTAGGTGTTGACCATGACAGATACATATCCGGTATGCAGCTACTTACAGCTATGCAATACATATTATGATATCTATATGTTTTCCTGGTTGTTTTACACTATCTACTTGTTGGTTCAACGAGAAGGCTCGGAGCCGCTGAAATTTTATTTGTTCCAAGCTGGTGCCCAAAAAAGGTTTGTTGGTGTATACATCCCCCGATCAGTTCGGTATAAATTGCTATAAATTATATACATATAATATCAATCATTATATATACATATATATATATATGATTGTATCTATAATTGATCTGCCATAAACCATAGTTGAGGACCCCACCTTCTCCGAATCTTGCTTTCAGCAGCTCAAATATCATCAGATCAGTTTTCGCCATTACGCCATGGGAGCAGAAACGTCGAGTGTTGCGAGGGCAGAGGAGTACCTCGGTGCGAGAAGGTGTCAATGGCCCCCAAACGATGGCGAAGTTGCGTTGCAACTAAGTTAACCGTGGTTGCTGGTAGATAACATAATATATCTATATAGTTAATGGGGGTTTTAACCAACTTGTAAATGGTGGGAAGGTTGGATCTTTGCAAGTTATTTATAGACAAACCATTGATTGCCAGAGTATCTAATCTAGGTTGCCGCAGGGCAAGCAAGGATTATCTTCTCAAAATTCAGAAATGTTTGAGTTAGTTAGGAGTCTCCCTTTCTGACCGTTTGTTGCAATTTTGTGGCCCCAATGTTCATGACATTCTCCTAACTTCATGTTTCTTACTTTGTGTAAAGATACAAACAGCTACAAACATATCTACAACATACATCCATGCATTATATTATAATATATTATACAGATGATCTATAATATATATATACATGTTCTTAAATGAGAACTATTCCAGAACCGCAGTACGCACCGGAACGCCCCAAGGCCCGTGGCCGAGCCAGACGCGCCCAGCGCCGACAACGCCGACGACGCCGACGACGCCGACAACGCCGCACAGCCAGCCACCGAGCCGCAGGCGGTGATGGGCTCAGACCTTAGATGATTTTAATGGGCATTACCCTCTGGTAATTTAACATAGCTATTGAAAATGGCCATTTATAGTGGATTTACCCATTGAAAATGGTGATTTTCCATAGTTATGTTAGTTTACCAGAGGGTAATTTAACTGATTTAACATATTTAACCAGCAAAAAATGCTGATGTTTATATAATGATTTTTAATGGGATTTCGGGGATGTTGCATGGGATAACAGTGGGATTCCCTAGGAAAATCCTGGCTATAGCGATGCTGCCCATCATCCAAGTCAGTGGATGACTGTGGGATTGATCTGGAGTTGCTGGTTTTTAGTGGGAAAAAATCGATGGATAGATATTCATCCTTGTTTTTTTGTTGCTTTGAATGGAAACTAACCACAAGCAAAAGAATTGTAGACTACCAAAGATTGACCATGTAGTTTGACCATGTAGTTGTGATGTGTGGTTTATGTTTGTCGGGAATATCTTCGAGAGAAAACATAAAGTATCATGGGGATAGATGGGATATAACTCACAACATGATACATGACCTTCCTCCAAGATAGACCCTGCCGTTGGGGTTAGAAGACTACTTTGATTTGGTGATATGTATAGGCAATTCTTAGGCTATATGTTGGTTGCGGGGATGATACATATGTGTAAAGATCATGATGATCTCAAGGAACTTTCGCATGGTTGACATTTTTTTGAAATGGATTGAAGAGATCAAGCAGCGCGTGAGCCATTGCTAGACCTTCCGGTTCCATATCATACAGCTGTAGAATGTTATATGATATTATATATATGCATATTATACTTCATATATACACACTGCTGTAGGATGATACACATACATTCATATACAAACATTATGATATGCAAAAAAATGCATGTATATTATTTATGTATATGAATACGACATAACATGCATAAAATACATAACATACATAACATACATAACATACATAACATACATAACATACATAACATACATAAACTTTTGTTAATTGATTTTGTTCAATATGTGTGTGTTTGTTTCCATCAGCACCATTTCTGGACAGGCTGAGCAGCAAGCGCAAGTTGCGCCAGAAGCTCCGCAGGTAGAGTTGAGGCGAGTTCAGCAGCAAATACACAACAAAAATGGTGATTTGAGATTATTTAAGATGATTTAAACATATTTAACCCACAAGAATAGGAGAAGATTGTGATTTGGCCCCTGGTTATTTTTCGCGTAGCGAACTGGAAAATCACCATTTTTAAGAGGTAAATCACGTTTTTCTTTCATATATGTTTATCATCTATATGGACCATTTTACATAATGCCATAGCAATGTCAATCTCAAATAACCAGCGCGTAACCCCACAAAAATGGGATAAGATGGATTTGTCGTGGATATAAGCAGCAAAGGAGCTCACAATACGGGTACATGTCCAAGGTGCGTACCCCAACATGATGTTCCCTATCAATATTGATTGTTTCCCATATTTGGGCAAGGCAGTAAGTAGGCTAACTATGCTGGGATGCGATTTATGGGTTTAATTTATGCAATGAAGATTTACCAAAAAAGTATGGGAAATTACATAGTTCACCCAGAGAAGAATGTTGAATTCACCCGCACATTTGGGATAAGAGGAGATACGGTGAGGATTTTATGACCGAAAACATGACATGAATGATAACGACCATCTTAAACAGATTTGGGAACAAAATATCGGGATTTCAACAATGGGTCTCACAGCGATTTCAAAGGATCATTGGTGAGGGAAATTTGAAATATCCAAAACATTTAAAGTCAGTTTAGATAGATTGTGATTTAGTGTGAATGATTCAATGTAGATAATTTACACTAGTGCGTAATAGTTTCTGGATCATCAAATCGATTTTCTCAGGTTTGTGATAGCGTCCCAGCAGTGTTAGGTCTGCTAGTGGGGAACTGGGGTTACGTTCCTGTGTGCAAATGTTCAGTAGAGGAACGCTCTCGTACTAGTCAACCAGTCCGGTTGTCCTTATAACTTTGTGATATGATATGATTTGATATGATATACTATTATATGATATGATATGATATTAGGTTATATAATGCTACTTTATATTATTGGTTGTTTAGTCCCCCTTGATATGGTTATTCAATTGTTTGAAGAGTTTGCTCCATTTGCTAGGAGCCGCTTCCGTGTGGGTTCAAACTCCACTCCTGTATTTTTGTGTAGCCCCACCAAGTGGTATGATCCTCCAAGTAGTGACATTCTTATGTATGACATTGTATGACATGGTACAACCCGACTCGAAGCACATTGAAAGAATCCTCCTATCATGCATGCTGATTCACAGAACACTGTCATTTTCAGAATTCATTGGTCACGCTGATGAATGACAACCTACGACAACTTGATGCTGGGTGACACTGCTTTTTCCTGGGGAAACCGTTAGAATTTTCCATTGCCATGCTTCATTACGGGAGGGTACAGTACATACTATATATAATACTGTGATCACCAACTTCGAATGACTAGACTTAGCAACAATGAGACAATCCAAATGAACGTAAATTTCACTGGTAAGACATATTCTGACTGTACATGTATATACATATTTGTAAGCATCAGATTCTAAATCCCCAAAACCATGAAGAAAGTCAACATCTTGGATTTCGCCTTATCTACCTGGTTGGGCTTTCAACCCATACATACATATATATATACATACATATATATATATATATATATACATATATATGTATGTATATTATACACATTATATACACATATGTATGTATATATATATACATATATATTTATACACCCTTTGGTAATTTAACATATCAGAAACTGTCCATGGTCGCTTCAGCGCCAGGCCCCCGACTCCGCTGTCTCCGGCCAATCTGAGGGCGCCGGAGGCGTCCATGCCGGTGGTGGCATTGGCTCCACATGGGTGAATCATATACACGTATGATATACACATAATGACATACATATAATATCATATAATATAATGTACATATAACAATTTTAATAATTTATCATAAGTGAACCATAAGGGCTATTGATGAATACAGGACCGGCCGCAATTATTAGGAGTACAAAAGTGCGGTAAAATACCGTATATTTTCGTACTCCTCCGGATCCCGATTCCGCGCGGATTCGGATCCTGTTCTACAATTAATTTTTGGCTGTTCTATAATTAATTTGTGCTCCTCAACTTCCGTTCTATAATTGTGGCCGCGACCAGTTAGAGGTACCTACCACATAAAAAGCCCTATGTAAGGTCTATATATGTAAGGGAATATTGCCATAAATTCCCCAAAGAATGTGGCCTTATATGGTACAGTACATACCTCGGTCCTCAAATTCCCATTGAAACTACCGGCAACACGCAGATTGTGTGAGTCTTGGAGGTTACTTACATGTATTCACATCATTTTATGAATCTTTCAGGGACCCCAGAAGAATTCATATAGAAACCAGAACGGAATTTTTGCAATTTTAATTATAGAATACGCAACTATAGAACACGCAATTATAGAACAGAATTGGTAAATGTGAGAAATATGGTGTAAAACACAATTATGGAACACAACAAGAATTATAGAACGACAAAAAAGGTTGGGAGTAAGTTGAGAGTAAGTTGTTGTTCCAACGTTCTGAGGAAACGGGAATCATGGAACAACAGGGTACGGTAAAGAACCGTACTTTCGTACTCATCAACTTCCGTTCTATAATTTTTGGCCGGTCCCATAATGGGAATGATAATGGATTCATCATGGTAGAAAAATGTTCATAATGGGTTGGCAATGGTGATGTGGGTTTATAAAGGGCTAATACTTGATTAAATAATGTGTAGCAGCCCCTAAAAAGATAGAACAGCAAGAGCGTATTCACATGAAAAGTTCAGTACTTTTCCATCTTGTTGGGGGATGCTTGAGAATAGGCTTATTAAAGGGTTAACCATGGGTATCTAATGGTGATATGATGGGGATAGAATGGTATAATGGGACTATATGGGACTTATATACATTGACATATCTATATATCTATATATATGTAAATAGATAGATATAGAGGATTATAGAGGTGTGTCTGAAAAGTGGCTTTACCTCCAAATGACACTTGGAATGAGTATAATGAAGAAACATGTTCAGCCACAGCCGATGGAAAAACACTGCCAGGTGCAGAACGTCTCCTCGGGGCGCGGCTGGGGTGGTCCTGATGTCGAGTTTGGGATGGTTTGCCCAGCTAAAACCTCGATGTATAGTGGATGTTCCCATTCAAACATCCATTTCTAGGTGATTTTCCCTGCTATAAACTTCCATTTAGAGGTGATTTTCCTATGAACACCACCATTTTGTTCGATGATTTTCCCAGCAGACCTCCATTTCGTAAGCGGGGACTTCCCAGCTTGCCATGTTGACACCGATTGATTGGTTTGAAGCCGTGCCAATGACCGGGGGAATCTGGGATACTGATGGGATACCGTTTACGAAGGGAAATGTGTTGTAGTATGTTACAACACTATACAGTCCATTTGTGGCAAGAAAAGTGAAGAACAGAAACAATGGGTGTACTACGCCTTTTTTGTTCCTCGTTAGCAAGTGGTTATTCCATTTCTAACTGGGTAAATCAATCCCACTTACTGGCTAGTTGCTAATTGGCTGCTTAAACCTTGGTTGGGTAGGTGCATATGTTTCCTTTGGGCATAAATTATCTCCCCAGCAATATCCAAGAACAATTGTTTCCAGGATTAAGTGGCAGCAATAGTCTTTTCGATGGTGCACCATAAGGATGCTGGTTTCACCTCTAATGTCCGTGTGCCGTGGTGCAATGGAGCTGGGCTGTGGTGCAGCCGGTGCACAATGTAATTTGAAGAAGCTACCCGGACCCTTCATTCTTGCAGCACATCTTGGAGCAATGCCTGCATAGGTTCCACCACAAGCGGACTTCAGCGGAAGTGCAGCTTGAACGCAGGCATGCTTCAAAGCAATCAGGAATAAACATGCATGAGCCACACGCACCCTTTATTCTTTTGTTAAGGACTGGAAAAGGTGGTTCCTGTTGAGTGGGTTATGTTGAAATTAAATAAATGCGTGTTCCCGTTTATGTTCAGTCAAATCCTTCTGAATAGCTAATTACATATTCATCCGAAAAATGTGTTTGTTTCATCTCGTTTAAACAAATTATGTGATATTTCCATTGATAATGGGCAATGTCATGAAATTGCTACTTGGAAAAATCTGCGGGATAACCATTGTTACTTGGGAAGGTTTCATTGAAATGGGGTAGTGCGTAAATTAAGTCACTTACAATATAGGTGTGTGGATAAAGAAAAGTACAGAAACGTATAAATGCCACTATTTTAGTTGTTTATGCTTGAATCTCCATTTTGATGATAGTAAAACATCATCATATATGGAAGGTCGATAGGAATACGTAGAACATATTAATAGTTGATCCCAGGCACATTCCCATTGACACATACATTCCCATTGACACATTCCCATTGACACATTCCCATTGACACATTCCCATTGACACATTCCCATTGACACGACTAGTCCCATATAGTAGAGGTGGATTGATGGTTGAAACACTATTTCAATGGGAAGTATAAATCCCCATACCCTGTGGTAATCAAACATGTCAATAGAAAAAAAATATGGATAGAGGTTTTCACAGGAAAATCATCTATACATGGTAATACATGGGGATTTATAATGTTTCATTAAAAGATGCTACACGGTGAGGGCCCCCGGTTATAAGTTGGTCTGCAACCCCATTGACTAGAGTTATATCCCCCATTAACCATAGTTGACCGAGTAATAAATCAACTTAGCTATCACAAATCAGCTACAAATCCCATTAAATCCCCTTCTTTTACTGGTGAAATCCCCATATTTCTCAGTGATTTTCCTCAACACCCCAGGCCGCAGCCCTGGTAGGCCCCCGGCCCCGCATGCGCCACGGCGCCGCAGCACGGTACACACTCCCGTGGATCTGGTTCCGTTGCAACGCCCACGGGAAAGGAGAAACAGGACCTGATTTATTCAACACCATGAGCTATCAAAAATAGTCTAACTGATTGGTCATTATAGGGATACCCTGGCTGATTTGATCTGATTTAAGTCGGTTTTTTGGGGAGTTTGTAGAAAGCTGGGTTGTTGGGGATTATGAACTAACACATAGTAGGGAAACCGTTTTCAACCAACTAGTATAATCAGATGGGAAAACGGGGTACTTTTAGTGGCTCACATGGGTGTGTCTGAAAATTGGGTATGCCCCCAAATGACAATGTTTGCAGGGATGATCACAACAAATCCATTGGGTTTTGACCCCCAATCATTGCATAGGGAACCTGCTGATGAATTATCAAGATTCATCAAAATTTGGGGTAGTTGATGAACCCATTTTATGTGGTCAAAATACATTATCAATATTTATCAAAATTAAGGATGGCCTATTTTCAGAGCAACCCACATTTTCACCGATGCTGGTGATAAGAGATGTAGGAAACCTGGTAAAAAATAATTGAGATTGATGGGTGTGAAAAAAACATTAGATTTATGTTGGATAATAACGGATAATATATGCTTTAGCTCACACATGTTGGATTAAACTATATAAATGGTAAGGTTACCACCAAAATCCACCAAAGATGTGGACCAACCCAACATGAAGCCTTTGCCAGCAAGAATTGTAGCCAGCAGGGCTGATTTCACCAACAAGAAGGACACATGTTGTTTTCCATGCCGTGAATCATGACAACGGATATATGTTTCGATGTCCCTTGATCCGTGGTCGACAGGCCGGAAAGGTGATCCCCCCATAGCTGATTCAGAAGCCAGGCTGATCTTAGAAACGGAGGTTGTTGGTGGTTCATAGACCCTTAACATCCCTTAATGCCCTTAACAAACCTTTAGGATATTGGGGGATATTGTGGGTCACCTCTGGGGGTTTGGGCACTTAGTTTCGCTTCCTGAAATTGCTAAATGGGTAGTGGCATGTAGATTTGCTGCGTTGAACCCTTAGAAATGGGACATGGAATGAATGGAATGCAGATCTTTATTTGATGACGCTGGCGTCATCAGGCAGTTCAGTTCACCCCATTCCATCGCAGTGTTGGGGCAGGACCTGGTACGGTGAACGTGCGGAGTTTTGGCGCCCAGTGGAAAGGGCGGGTGAATTTTCACTTGCAGAGCTGTGTCATGGTCGGTAAATGCCATACCAGTATGAGAAGATCTCATTAGAAAGGAGTAAGTGTTCCTCCTAGAAGAATATCATCCAATTTTGGGGTACAGAGTTCCCGCTTTTAGGGGCCCAAGTCAACCATAATGGCTGTGGAAATCAATTGGAAAGAAACAGTGCTGTGTGAATTAAGACGACCTCACAGTGACCTAATCATGATTTTATTTCAGATTGGTGAGTTCGTACACTTCAGCGAGATGGTTGTTTATTGGGGGTTGATACTTCCTTGCAACAGCGGATCTGGGGACTATTGCCAACCAAAAGGATCCAAAAGGGTCTTCTGTTGTTTTCTTTGGTCGCTACGCCAGCTAGGATGATGACCCAATGTGACTCCATGGTCCACTCTACGGGTAAAGTTTCAAATCAAAACGTTACACAAACTGAACAAATTAGGGCTACTGAAGGTTGTTTCTTCTGAGGGGTAGACCAATGGAAATCGCCATCGTAGATATTCGTAGATCAGCGTTTAAAAAAGCATGGAGATCAGCGTTGATATCACACCAGTGCCTCTTCCTCTTTAGGTTTGGTAATCCAGAGAAGTAGTCCGACCAAATGGCGCTTGTCTCAAATATAAATATAATATATATATATATATATTATATATATATAATTATACATTATACAGTATGGATAGTTAGTACAGTGTATTGTAGTAATGTATAGGATACCCCAATTTTTGATGCAGTTTGTCATGGGTTTTGCCCTATTGCGATTTGGGACTTGCCATCTGCAGGTTGGGGGTCACTCATGATTTCAAGGATGATGATGTGTTCCTTGCCTGGAATGGATGTGCGTCGTGACACTTTTGAAGGCACCCCTAAGTTGAATTGAAGCCATGCAATGGGCCATAGAATCTCCCTACAGAACGTTACCCACATGAATGGTTGTTTGGGGAGTAGGTGCAGATTAGGGCGTCGTGGACAATCTGAGGTATGGTTGAACCATTGAACCATGTTTATTTTTTATGTTTTTTTTCAGGAGGACATGTGCTTGAAAGGAAGCATTGTACACCCATTGAGTAGGAAAAGACATGATCAGTTATTTCCAGTGAAATTGGCGAGCAGAAGCTGAACCATTTGGAGTTGTCAAGTTTTGGAAAGTGGTCTTATTGTAATTATCCCTTTCCCCCGTCTAATATACCCTGCAGAAACATCAGAAACCATGGTGTAGCAGGGGATTTAGATACGCATATTTGGCACCTTTAGGGGGCGGGCTAAATATTAGGGGGATCGGATTGCCGTACCATTGGCATGAAGTGCTTTGTTTGCTGAGTTTGAATCCTGTTTAGTTAACTTGACGATTCAAGAGAGACATGAGATCCCATAGATCCCATATGATCCCATCGTTCCGAAAAAAAAAAAAAAACATGGATCCATGGCAAGGTTGGACAACCCCGCTGTGTCTGCGCCTGCCGAGCCGGATCCGGACTTCAGCCAGGCGGGAACATTTTTGGGGAACAGGAATCCAGGAAACGTCCATATTTGAGTGGTAAACAAATGTATGTAAGTTGTGGTAAAAACATTCATATGTGATGTAAGTTGTATGGCTTCCTGTAGTTTTTCCCAAACATCAAACTAGTGATGGTTTTATATAAGTTTCTAAGGTCAACCTCTGGGAAGTAGATCACAAGAATTTATTTTTGGTGTTTGGTGCCCATAGCAATTGTTTCATGGCAATTTTAGCAGACTTCTTGGTATCCCTCGAACTCTTGAGGTCAGCCTGACTGAACGCTGCTGAAGAACCAGCGGGTACAGGAATCATGGGGATAACACTGTGAACCATGATGGCTATACATTCAACACCCACCAGACTTGTATATGATTCAGGGATCGCGTGCAGACCTGATATATGTATATGATTATATATGTATATTATATATATAGATAGATAAATATACACATTTATGTAATCCGCTGCATATATATATATATCACAAGTTCATGAGCAATTTCATTCTGCGGCACAGGCAGGACCTTTGTCCCTGAAGACACGCGTGGAATATTCATCGATGCCCAAGAATGCCATGCAGGCGGTGATGGGAAGAAGGGGATTAAGGAAAAGATTTGGGCACGGTAGGACCAATTTCACCAAGCGGATTTCAAGCAACAAACATATTAATGTTGCATGTTGACCCTGACAGAGAAATCAGTTTACCTCTGTTTTGATAGTGGTCATCACGGCTACTCGAGGTAAGATGTGCCATTGGACTTTGAATGGAAGCAGCAACCAATCCACCACAAACATACAATTAGACTTAGACGAACTCAAGCAACAACTTCAACAATGGGACTATACTTCCCTACCAAAGACCTCCTGAGAAGGTCTGGTTCCAATGATGAGGTCATTCTACGGGCTGCACCATTCCTGGATATACAAAATTAACCCTATGTTTTCCACATATAACTGGGGTTATAAGCTCACATATCTACAGCATCATTATATCCAATGATTATGGGCTCTACAATATTGGTCGTAAACCAAATATGTATAATATATATATATATCCAATTAGGATGGTGGAGTAAACCCCACATATCAGAATCCTGGCGCTACATCAGCACACATCCCTCGTATAGAAATGATTGGCTAAGATCCTTCGTTGTTTGACCAAGATCGTTGGGTAATCCCCAATCATATTCCCATAATTATTTGGGGTTAACCCATAATGTCAATTTTCCTACAGTATATTACAAATTCTAGTCAGCATTCTGACATAGATCAGTCTAATAAACCACATATCTAATACTCAATGAGCATGTTCAATCATATTTCTGGTAAAATGGTCATGAGTATTGGATACAGTGATAGGGATATTTTTTCGTAAACATAGTATTATTATGGGATTATTATGAGATTGTTGATGTTTAACCAATGAAATCCCATAATCTGCAATGTGAAAAATCACATCTTTGGTGAACCGGTCATAGTGATTACCCTATCCCAAAGCACTGAAGATTGAAGATTGATTACCAGAGGGCAAATTTCCCATTGTCTCCCAATGACTATCCCAGTTATTATGTCAAATGTTATCCCAATTATTACAGTATCCCAATTGTTATCCCCATTGTTATCCCAGTGCTATCCCGTTGATATCCCGTGGATCTCCCAATAAATTCTTGGTAGATCCCATTGAAAATCCACCGCCGGGTCACCATGACGCTACACAGGCAGTCTTTGGCTTGGTGACCATTGAGGCGCCTGGAGCCACTGATGGAATGCCAAGAATCCATCCCCTAAATGTCCCTTAAAATCACCATGGATGGGTGGTGTAAACCATTCCCAAATGGTATCTTATTCTGGGTAAATTATTTTTGGACCTTACAGCGCATAGTGGTTGGTAGGGGTAACTAACCCAAAATAGCCGAACTTTTCAGGTGTGTGAATTATGATCATTTACCCACAGCTATGGAAGATCATAAGTTTTAATAGGCAAATATAGGAAAATCATCCATAAATGGACCGTTTTCCATTACTATGTTCAAATACCAGATAGTATCGGATATATACATATATATACATATATATATATATTATCATTGAATATACCCTATATATCAGATTTTACTCATTTAATCGAATATTAGATTATTAGATATTACTACAATATCCAGATATTTATCATTGTATATGATATATTGCCAATATCACTATATATATCTATCTATCAGAGTATTACGCTACACAATTAACACACTTCATGTTGTTTTCTGATAAACCATATATTATAGTAATCCCGTTTTCAAGATGCTCCAAAAGCAAAAGATGGACAAATAAAAAACCTATGTATACTGTTGTATAATTATATATATACATAGATTTTTTATACATATATGTATACCATATTATACAACATTATACAACATATTATACTATCTATATATATATAATATAGTATATATATATACATATTTGTATACCTTTCAGTTGCGCATCGATGATCTATTTCTAATGGAACTGTAGCTTTCTATCTCTTTTTGAATATTGGGCTGTCTTCGGGATATTCGGTCCAGTGACTTGACCGATCTGTGAGTGATATGTTACTGATATACTTATAGTAAATATGGTTTATATCTGGTTTATATAAACAATAATCACTGTAAGTATATCAGTATATCAGTAAATCAGTATATATATATATGACTATATAAAGTATATTAATCAGTACTAATACTATTGATACTGATGTAGCTGATTTACTGATTAATATCATAGTAGTGATACATACTGATTTGCTGATACACTAGTTTCCTTTCAGTCATATTAGTGATACATTAACGGCTATTATAGTGATACTATCTCATATGTTTCCTCTATCATATTGATTTGTCGCGTTGTATGTTATTGTCTTGTTGTCCTGTGACTTCTGCTGGCCAAATCTCGTTAGTAACGAATCTCGTTAGCAAGGCGATAATCTAAAGGTATTCGTGACCTGAAGCGCCCCAAGGGAGTGCAGAGTATGAACTTCTTTCTGACGCAATATTATATAATGATTATGGGATGATTATGGTAAGGTCCCCTCGAGGGCGTCGCGGAGTGTTGTCATTTTTTCATGTTTGCGTCACTGCCGAAGCATCCATGTCATCTCACGTGCTTCCTTGTTTTCGTGTGCGTCGTTGCATGTTCC
>Ga0126342_10007653_pt1 | contig 19331 bp, 17 predicted proteins | sample Cyp1metagenome_FD_92528 | JGI IMG/M metagenome (GOLD analysis project Ga0126342, IMG submission 92528) | Coral microbial communities from Lord Howe Island, Old Settlement Bay, Australia - Cyphastrea 1 metagenome | ecosystem: Host-associated > Invertebrates > Cnidaria > Coral ... | reverse complement strand
TGGGTCTTGCTTCCCTGCCTGGGGTTTGGCCCGGCTTGGAGGTAGGATTTTCCGGGAGGTTTTGGAACAGTAGCATATTGTCGTGATTTTATCAGTCTTGTTTATTTGTTTTTCTGAGACACACGCTGCGAAGTGGAACAAAAATTAAGTGCTTGCATCTTTATATATGGATGGATGGATAGATAGGTAGATAGATAGATAGGTAGGTAGGTAGATATAATATATATATATATGTGTGTGTGTGTGATTGTGTGTGTACTGTAGATACATGTAGATACAGTTTGTAGATCATTTATAGATTGATGTAGTGTAGTCCATGCACTCAGCTCCCCTCTCACTTCCCCATCATTCCTTCCACACCAAAGAATCCCAGCTCATCCCAGCTCCACTTCTTTGCTGAGGGGGGCAGCACTGCAAAGCGGTGCATCCTCTGTTTCGAGTTGGCTGAACCTTGGATTTTCATCAAGATTTGTTGCGCGTTACAAGGATTGTGTGTGTTTTTCAGAGTCTCTTTCATCTTCAAGTTTGAATGGTGATACAAGATCTGTATCTGTTGGCTGTAGACAGAAGTACGTGTGTTCGCATGCTAGTCTGGACTTTACTAAACTGCCAAGTGCCATGGTGGAGAGCACAGCCAAGATCGGCATGAGCAGCCAAGGCATGAGCATCGGAAGAAGCTCATGTTTTCAGCATTGGTCCTGCTGGGTTTGTTGCTCATTTGGGCGGCGAAGGTCTATGGACCGAGGCAGGGCATCCAGACTGGAACTGCTTTGGAATTTGAGGCATGTGCGATGGCAGAGGAGGGAGCAATGACTGAATGAGATGCAAAGAGTTGGGCCACGTTGTGCCAGTGTCCCTCAGTGTCTCTGCAGGGGCTATCAAAAATTGACCGGCCCCGATCAACGCACTTTTCGTCGCACCCTCGCGCAGAGTCGGAAGCCCAAGGGATCGGGTCTATTCAAGCCACCCTCCAATTGGATCTTCTGGACATGTAGCAACTCTTAGCCCATGTTAGCCCATGTTAGCCCTGTTGTGAGGATTCGAATCCCGTTCCGCCAGAATGGACCGGGTCAAGTCGCGAGTTGAGATGCCTTGCTGCAAGCAGTCAATGTCTTCGGAGGATTTGTCGTTGCACTGATGTTAGAAATTTATTAATTAATATACGTAGAATTATGGAGAAAGCATGAGAAAGCATGTGCTGCACCAGACTGCCGCCAATTCGTGTCCATTTTCGCCCCTGCCTGGAAATCAAGCTCGCTGCTAACATCTTCCAACCCAAAACAGCAATTTGTTTTCGCGCAGCAATTGTCAGCAGAATGTAGGGAAGCCCTGAAAGCCGTTTAGAGTTTAGACACAACTCGCTCCGCCTGAACAAATGTGACGAATCGTGTATCTTAATTATGTGTGTGTGTCTGTGCGATTGCGTGCATGCGCATGCACAGATGCAAATCCGCACACGTAGTCACAGAATATCACAGACACTGTATTCGATTGTATACGGGTTGTATACTACGTAATTTCTGCGGTTAGGGGAGCAGTGTCTCACAGCCTTCACCCTCCTTTTCTGGCCACACCAGGGTAGATCACCACAGCTCACCCCAAGGAAGTATTCCCAACGTGCTTTTGACTTGGTCATGGCTGCTGAGCCTGACTACGAGGCGCCAGGGAATGGTCAAGTGACATATATCATCACACATTACTTAGAACCTTCAGGAATGAACTTGTTTCAATAATTTCGATCTCTCAATGCCATGCCCGTGGACCCAGAGGACCTCGCACAACTTCTCTCGATTTCACCAATACCGGAACAAAACATTTGTGATCATTTGTGAAATCTGAATGAATAAAGAAATATAAAGAAATAAAGCATTTCACATCATTTCACCATATTCACCCATTAATGAATTTGATCTTTAATATTTATGTTTTTGTATGTTTTTGTTTTACCTCAACGGGCAGGACAGTGAGCTCCAGTACTACGTCAGAATCCTGGACAGCTGCAAAGGTCATGCAAAGGCCGGGTATTAGCATCAATGCAGATAATCGCAGACACACGCACAGACAAATACACCGGGAGATGCATCGGTGGACATGGAGAGGGCGATGGTAGAGAGAGAGAGAGAGAGAGATGCATCGGGGGACTTTGACATATGTTGAGGATGTGTTGAGGATGTGTTGAGGATTGTTGAGGTGTTTTCAATTCTTGAGAAAACATTGTTCGAATATGTTCGAATGATTGGTTGGTGTTTCGGATGACTGGTGCGGTAGGGAGGCAATCACGGTCTTTGAGATCTCGTTATATAATTTAACTTAGTGTCAATTGATGTTGATTCATCTCAATTCACGGTAATTCAAGTTGGTTTCCTTTTGCATCTATGCTTCTGCAGCAGAGTTGGCATTTTAATGAGTTTTTGATATTCTTGTCAGATTGTCGAGGTGATATGCGGCTCGCCCTGGGGGAAGTTCTACACTCCTGGCGACTGTGAGCTTTGCAAGCGACGTGACATGGCAGATTTGAGATGAAAGCTGTGAATTCTCCCGCAATGATTGTTTCATATGGTTTCGACAATTTGACCAGCTTGAAGAACAACTTCGTGCTTTGACACTAAGGTATTGATCGCAGAGAAAAGGGTTGTCAATGCACACAGGGGGGGCACCGTTTGTGCTGGACTTGCATGCGCCTTGGCAAAAGTATGTGTTTCGAGAGCTTGCATCCCTGCAAAGGTGTGCTTTGCTTTTTTTATGACTGCCTGACCCGGATCTTTTTGGGTACCTTAAACTTTTTCAGGCAACATAAACCTTACAGAGCTAAAAGGGCCCTTAAACATGCTTTCACATGCTTTCATCATATACTGCCACTTGCCGTATCCATCACAAATACATCACGAACCAAATTGCAACTGTCACGTGCTGCCACCGCTTCATGCTACTTTCTCAGGACGAGCATTATGAATTGGGAGATGCCAGACTGCATGCAGTGCACAGTCATTGTTAGGACATTTGGGACTTGAATGCTCCCAGCTGACCCTAGACAGGGGGCCTCGAGAAAAGCAAGACGCATGTTAGTATTATTGCATACTGCGAATTTGATTGAACATTGCTAAATATTGGGAATGGAACTGCCCTGCAATGTACGCTGCCAATAAATATGAGTCAATGTAGGGTTATGAATCTATGAACATTCGATATTCTTTGGGTGCGATGGTCAGATTTTCTTAGGAGTTTGGCTGCTAAAGAAGGGCAGCAACCCTGGACTTGGTCCATAAAAGACTGGCATCTTGGCACACTTGGCGCACCTTTGGCACCCGTGAGCGCGCTGATGTTACGTTTTCCACCCTTGATGTTGGCTCTGTGGGATATCAGGGTGATGAACAGCTTTTGTTTTTGGTCTAGTGAAGGAGTTTGCCAATATAGACAGAAAAGACGGCTATTAGGGCCCTGCGCTAAGGTTGTAGAAGCTTCCTGCGCAGGCCGCAGTGCGTTGAGCGCCTTCTTCAGGGTTTGCATCGCTTTCGCGATGCACACTACTTACTGTGAGCTTAAGATTGATACAAACTTCAGACTGGCAACCCATGGCAACCCCCTGCCACGACTGGTGCCAGAAGCTGCTGCTGCTGCTGTCAGGTCGGGAGGCTTTTTGTGAATTTAGAGCGCATGAATTCCCGGATTCTCACGAGACTCCCACAACATTCTCACCTTGTTCAGTTTCGGATCATCAGCCGACGACAGTAACTACAGTGACTACATTCTTAAATTACATGGTTGCCCGCTTATTGCCTAACCAGATCTATGATCTAACCAGCACATTTCTGGGAGTCTAGAGGACATGGCACAGAGGGGTGGCCAGAGTGGCACTAGGCCTGCCAAAGGCCTCTAGTCATGCACAAAATGTATCCATGCATCCACATCCACATGCCAGATCCAAAGTGGCTGGCCCTACCTGCAGTTTCCAAGCAAGCATATTTGCACTGGCATCAATGGTATTGTATTGAAGGTATTTCAAGTTAAACTGGTGGGATGGCGCGTTTGAGAAGGTTCCCCCCGTATTGTAACGATTTGCTTTACTTCGGAAGCTCGCAAGATGGAACGAAATACTTCAACTACATTAACTACATGAACTACATAAACTACATGAACTACGCAACTACATGAACATCACACGCCACAAGCCTAAGAAGCTTGGAAGCTTTGGGGTGTCGTCGTTTCACCTCTCCAAATGAAAGCTTCGGCTCGTTTTTCTTGGAGCCGGAAATCAAGCATTTGGTGGTGAGTTTGATTCTTTGACGATCTTTTCTGAAGTTTCATGCCAATGTTTTTCAGATCGTTTAGTTTTCTGCCACGTCTGCCCTTTGTATCCCGTTGTCACCTTCACTGGTGCTCCGGAAGAATTTCAGCGACGGCACGGAGTTGAACAGCCTGCGTGTCACACTTTTTTGTGACGTCCAGGTGTGGAGATACAACGCAAGAAAAATAAGAAAAAGAAAACATAAAAAACATTGAAAAGGCGACCGGATTCAATGTCAATGCGCAAGTGGACTCTGCATTAGAAAAAAACAAACAGTACGACAGAACTTGGAAACAGGAGATGCATTGGCTGCATTGGCTGCAAGTGTGTGTGTGTGTTTGTGTGTGTGTGTGCGTTTTTCTTTCATGTTTTGGGATGCTTTTTGCTTCAGTCTAAGCTGACCAAGGCACTAGAGCAACTCCACTTGCTGTGAGAGGCCGGTTGCACGTTGAAGATTGTCAACGTATATGGTTTATACACAGTGTTCATACTTACATTTGATCAGCATTGATCAGCTGTATCCAATTATATACTATATGTTTTTCGTACTTCGAGTAAATTTGAGTAAATCACATTGTCAATTCAAAACTGGAGTTACTGGATGTTACTGGGAGCTTCTTTGCTGGGCGCCAGTTGAAGTAGATTCAGCTATGCGGGTGACTGCCTGTGTGTTTCGGAAATTTTTGGAGGTCCTTGGGATGTGTATAGATTATATGCTGTGTGTGAACAGTTGGAATGGCTGGGGCATCGAATAACCTCAAGACAATTACAACATATCACAACTGATGTTGCATGTTTAGTAGAATTGTCAGGTCACATCAGGTCGATTTTGGCATTTTCTGGCATGTTAGCCATATTGCAGACATTGTGAACGAGGAGAATGCAGCAAGATGAAGGAAGTGGAAATACTACTTGAGAACTTGAGGAAGGGCGATGCAGTTCTTGAATGAAGCTGCCATAAACATCCATAAACATTAATCATCGGCAAAGACGCAGCACCCGTGTGTGATATGACTGATCTAGAACTGATTAGAATTGTATCTTTGAATATCTTTGACATTTGAGTCACACCAAGCACTATGCACCTGCGCTGGCCATGGGCGAACTTGTCGACCTATGCTGCCTTGAGACCTTGCCACAGCTCCTGAGGTCACTCTAATCAATCTCGCATCAGATGCACTGCATCATATTGATTTTGTGATGGACTGGCTAGATTTTGTATGATTTTGTATGGCTTGGTCGTTGTTGGTGACTTATTCGCCCCGTATGATGTAGCCGACTGGTCAAGGGGAGCCAGATTTGCCCCCACACATATCATGAACTGCTCTCCAAAGTGCATGTAACCTGAGGATTTTGAACGGTTGGATGTGAAACGCAGGACCAATTATATAATGAGAGCCGGAAGAGATATGATGCTGGTGCAAGCCAGTATGGTGGATACTATATTTAATATAGTTATAGAATGAACACACACAAAATCACAAGCAGATATATGTATATATAGCATGGATCGTTACAGTCGTTACATATATTGTAGCATAGTCGGGAACATAGACATGTAGAACATGGGAATTTCTGAGCAAAGATTTGCTGAGGACAGCAGTGGAGCTTCCTCGCTTCGGTCTTTGCTCACGGCTTCTTTGGCGTTTTTGCTTGGAAGAGCTCCAACGGAGACTGCGACAGGCACTGAACGACCAGCAACATGAAACTACGTTGCTTAATACAGATTAATACAGTTGTACGGCCTCTATGCCGCCCACGTTTTGTTGATGCCATGTTTCCTTGAATTTTGAGAAATCAAAACTTGGTTGCCGCCTGAACAGCCTCATGATATCCCCCAGGGATCCCCAGTGGCAAACATGACGCGCCCCGGCCAGTCCCTGCATCGAGCCTGGACAGACGGTGAGTCATTGTGACTCGGCTGAGTTCAAAGTTGGAACAAAGTACAATTTGAATCAATTTGAATCAAGATGATGCCAGTTCAATCATATTCAATCATATTCAATCGGTTCAATAGTTCAATAATCATGTTTTCAGTCCCAAGTAGGCAGTAGCTTCGACAGTATTTGGGTTTAGGAGGTGCAGCCATGGTGTATCGGCTCTGAGAATGTGACATGCAGAAAAACAAACAAGAGAATTATATACATGGATGAACTAGAATGGGTTCCAGAATCCGATGACACAGGAAACAGATATGCAAATCTACCAAGACCCCAAGACATGTTATCCTCAGCCAGAGAGAGAGGAAAAAAATGCAGCAAAACAGCAAAATGCGCAAAATTATCAGAGACACGGCTTTCCTGCACCTACCGCAGCGAAACAATTCCAGCCTTGGCCTTAGCCATGGGCCTCCATTTGGCCGGAAGATGCGATGTGGAAGGTCATTGCTGAGGAGTGCCGAAGGGCAGAAGTCAACGCCTTGGAAGCTGGGGTACTAATTAGAAGGATAGGAGCGGAGAGCAGGGATCTAATGTGAGATAGTGTGAGCCCACGGAATTCATCGGAATTCATTCCCAGCATTTTCCTTCCCATTAGATCACGAGGCAGTCGGAGAAGAATCGCTATAGAAGCAGACTCAGAGTCGAGTTTGGATCAAAATGGTGCCTCAAAAGATCTCAAAAGAGTTCAAAAGAGTCTCTTGTGTGCAAGTTCTGTCTAGTTCTGTGAGCGGTTTTCTGTGTAGTTGGCACCCGTTCCACAGACGTCTGTGTAATTTTGTACGTTTTCGCCATTCTTGGAGTTTGGGGGCGTGGGGGGATGGGGGGGAGTAAGAACGTTCATCCTACTAATAAATACTTATATAATTATTATATCTAAATTACATTATGTTGTTGGCATGATGCTCTTGGCTTTTTTTTTCGCCCTACTACGTTGTTGACATGACGCTCTTGTCTTTCTTTCTGCCATTCTTGGGGTTTGGAGGCCTCGGGTGGGCTAATAACGTTCATCCTACTACGTTGCCATTCTTGGTTACATAACTTTCCACTACGTTAAAGTTTTTCTCTTCCACAACTTTCCACTACGTTGAAGTGGCTTTCTTGTGTAACTTTTTCACTACGTTAAAGTCGCTTTCTTCATCTTTCTTCCATAACTTTCCACTACGTTAAAGTTGCTTTCTTCCAGAACTTCGGGATGGCATGCTTCGGAAAAATCGGTTGGCCACCCCAAAGTGTTTTGGAATGTTTTGGAAAGTTCTGCCAATGCTGAATCAATGGGTGTGGCGTCAAACGTTGCCAGCACTCAGTCCGGCTTTGTTTCTGCAGCAGCTGAAGGCTTTGCTGGCTGAAAAGTAGCCAAATGTGTTGGAAACAAATAGTCTTTTTTGTGGCGCTCTATGGCGCTCTGCAGTATGAAAGCGCACAAGCCTCACAAAGCCATGTGAAACGTGGACCAAACGTATGATGCATTCAATGAAAACTTTGAGAATTGAAGAAAAGTGCGCAAGAAATTCCACATTGTGAAACTCTACCTGGCGTCACAAACATGAAAACGTATGGAATTCTAGTGCGAAATGCGTTCATCCAGCAACCTGGATTGAGTGGTTACAACCCCAGTCACAATTCCAGATGGCCGTCTACGGAACGGGAACCTAGTTCTGCCGCGTGGCTTCCGAGGAATGGAAGCTTCGAGAGACACGTCGACGCCACATTGATGAATTGGCACGTCTCGCTGGCAGCTCCTCGACAGATCGTTTGCCTGGCAAATGCGAAACGACGTCAGCGATGTCAGTCTCACCAGGCTTCGGGTCAGGCTTCTCACCAGGCGGTTTCTCGCCAAGTTTCCGTGGTGGTGGTGCTGGCCGCATGCTTGAGGGCTCCATGCCAGAGGCTGCGGGTACGGTACTGGTGAGTTGTAGGAGGGACTTCGGTGCTCATCGAATACGTCTCTGGGTTGAGGACCTTGCCAGCATTGGCAGTGCCAGGTTTCATGCAATAGATGAAGCCACGGGTGCAAGGATGTATAGAGATATCCCTGATGCTGCCTTGTCGCGCTTGCTCACGGTTTTTCGGCGCTCACCAACATGCGACCCAGATGATGTCGATGATTTTCTACGTGCCATGCTGCGGGCATGTAAGATCAGAATGTTTCCAGGTGGCCTTGACATTGCCCTACCATCGGACCAAGATCTACAGCCTGAAGTTCGACCTGCGCCTTTGAATTTGCGAGTGATGCAGCACATTTCCGCTATGGGTGGCCAAAGGCCAGGCGAAGTTGGCGAAGTTGGCCAGGTGAGTTTGGGCCACCAGGCTGCAAAGACAGCATCTGCCAAATCAATTCCCTGCATGGCAGTTGCCCCTGGTCCTGGTTCCACTGGGCTTGGAGTGACACCCGTCATGTCTCTCCATCAACAGTTGAGACCCCCTCGTCCTTCGAAGCCACCAGGTCGTCCGCAGGTGGGGATGCCAAAGCGTCCTGTTCGCCGCGTGCGGCCACAGAGCGCTCCACACACCGGACGGAGCGAAGAGCCAAGGGCTTCTAAGGCTATGGAAGCTGCAGCTGATGCAGCTCGGTCAGCTCGGACCGTCAGCGGTAGCACTGCGATCACTGGCCAGAGCCCTTGTCGGTCCCCTTGTCGGTCCCCTTGTCGCCCCGAACCCAAAAGCCATGGGCCCCATGCGCTTCATGGGAACCAAAGCCCTTCGGTGCCTTCAATGATACCTGGAGCGTTTCGCGGTCGAAGAGCTCGCCCCACTTCAGCTAAAGCTTTGAAGCATCGGCGTGTGGTTGATGATAGTGTCGACAGCATTATCTACGAAGATGACGAAGAGGAGCAGGAGGAAGAGGCAGAGATGACGGTTGCGGCAGAAGTCACAAGTCAAGACACAAGTTTGACAAGTGGCCAAGACACGAGGGACACAAGATATGGGGATACACTAGGCGAAACCCTTGAGACGGGTGAGACTCTCGGTGAGACTCTCGAGGGCGAGATGGTCTCTGAATCCTTAGACTGTGGCTGTGGCCAGGACAGTGTGGACTCTGTGGACTGTGCGAAGTTGACGGAGCACCCAGACAGCGGAGCAGTCCATGGAGCACTTGGAGGGAATCTCGAGGCGAGCCACAGGCCAAGCAGATGCGACATCTCGCCGTCGCCCTATGGTGCCCCACTTTGCCTGGCACCTTCATTGAATGTCATCACTCAAGGCGCTCGAATTGCTGAGGAACCGGATCAGCAACGCATGCGCGACTTGGCACACATTCATTCCAAGTTTTTACATGTTTTTACAAGCTTGCTCAAGGCTCATGAGTTGTCATTGTTTCATGCTGTTACCCATTGTTGACCGGTCCATTCAGTTTATTTTGATGTGCGACAGTGCACCAACATGCTAGGATGTGGTGCTAGGACTGCTACAGTAGGATGTGGTGCTAGAATCATGTAGAATCCTTGCTTGGATTGGTGGGCATTTTCCAGTGCTTTCCGGATTCTTCCCATGTGGGGCACCCCTTTGAAGCATTCTTTGCAGGTGAGTTTCCTGAGGTGAAGATGCAGGCCCCGGCTGATTTTTCCAGCCGTCCTGATGGGTTGTGCTGCTGCTTTGCCAACCTGAAACGTTCTGGAATCATGAGAACTGATGAGAACTGATGAGAACTGATGAGAACTGATGAGAACTGATGAGAACTGATGAGAACTGATGAGAACTGATGAGAACTGATGAGAACTGATGAGAACTGAGAAGTGCAGACGATGGAGCTGGCAACGGCAACAGTTTGGCGGCAGTTTTGTTTGATTTTCTATGATTATGACTTTATATCAGATCCTTTTTATTCCTTTGCCATCCTTTGCCATCCTTTGTTATTTTTGTTTTTCCATCTGGATTCTCTTGCCAGGAACCAGGAGGCACATATGGAGATGAAGGTCCATTGCGGAAGGTGCGAAAGATGAGCGCTTCATAGCGATTCCATTCCATGCCGGATCTTGTAGTATGTTGTAGCACTGTTTCGACCTTATAATATGCATGGACCTGCATAGGTTGCTGGAAAACGAAAGGCCCAAGACAATTAATTGCTGAAGGGGAAACACAGGGTGTACTTCATCCTGTGGCTTCGGTTCTTCGCCACAAGTGGCTTCCCAGGAATATACATCCACAATCCATCACAATCCACACTGATCCTCTGAAGGGCTACTTTCGGTCTAGTGAGAGTGTATGTATTTATCACGGTAGTTAGCCACATAAAGAACCAGCTTCGACTGTTGGCACAGGGAAGCGCGTTGCTTACGAAAGCTATATTTTTTTGTGGGAGAGCTTTCAACTTGTTCAGATTCATGTTCCAGCCCGTCCCCATGCCCCCTGCTCCCCATGTCCCGGTGCCCACCCTTTTCAAAGGATGTCACATGAAATTTCGAGAATTACCGAGAACCCTGAAACTCGCCATGCCCCTTGGTCCCTTTGGTCCGCATCTCCCACGCGGATCCATAACCTGAAAGGTGTTGGATAGGCAGATAGGACGTGATAGATGATGATAGGATATGACAGGATCAATATACATATATATATATACTTACAATATGTACATAATTACATAAATACCGTGAAAAGCCGCGCCGAGCGAGGTGTTCTTTTTGTATTGGTCTAAGTGGTCTTGCGCCAATTTGCACATGTCCATGCGCAACAGCGCAAACGGGTGCAAACAACTTCTCCAGACAAAGTCTCCCACACACGCCCTCAAGTAACACATCGCCCTCGTGTCGCAGTCAAGATATCATGAAAGTCTTGAAATTGATAAGAGAACAATAGAGAACATATGAGGCCAACGATGCACATGCTATAGCTGCTACATGGCCACATGACCCAAGGCTAAAACTGACTTGGATAAAGCCGACTGGTTTGCACTGTGGCGAATCACAGCACCAGACAGCCCTTGGCAGAACCCAGTTTTGCTTCCACATCAATTCCACATCGGTCAAGTATGGTCAATTTAATGTGTCAAGTTGGCCAATGAAAACTGAAGTCGGTGAAGCGATCCTTGAAAGATCTGAAAGTCTACTGCTTAAGCGGCTAAAACATGTTGAAACATGTTGAAAACATAGTCCATTTCACCAAATCACCACAAGCCATCACAAGTCATCACGAGTCATCACAAGCCATCACAAGCCATCACAAGTCATCACAAGTCATCACAAGTCATCACAAGTCATCACGAGTCATCACAAGTCACAACATGCTCGATACGTGTTTTTACCTCGCATGCTATTCTATTAGCTCATTTATATAATTTCTAGGAGCAGACGCTTCATAGATTCAAACAGATGAACAGGGGATCTGATGGGGTTAGATTTGTCGATGACGATTGGTCAACCATATAAAGGATTTTCGCGGATTACCAACTGCTACCGCTGCGTGTGTCTTTCCTATTCTTTCCTGGCTTCGGACATTTTTGTGACCTCTTTGGTAGAGATTGCAGGATGGCCTTGGGGAAGACGTCTCTGAGGGCACCGTCCCAGGCCCAGTGCACGTTTTGATCAAAGATTTGCACATCGAGGATTTCACCGCTTTGGGCGCTTTGGAGCCTCGGTCTTCTTCCCCGCCACCACGGCCGGAAATGTCCAATGTGTCATGAAATGATGGTCCCAAAAATCCTTGGAAGCCCTCTTAGCAGACGGTAACAATCAGTAACATGTAAAATCTCAAGTTGAAAGATACTGAAAGCATGAGAAGGAATCGCCAAAGATCTCTGGCGTTGTTTCACTATCTCTTGCCGGATGGATTGCAAATTGTGCAGCTTGATGATGCTTTACTAAGACTTGTATAGACTATCCTAGAATAGATGATGAATACTTTCCATATATTCCTCATGTTGGTTTTCAGGTGTTTTCAGTTTGCTGGATATGACATGAGACTTTCTGCAGTCATCGGGCCACAGGCTGAGAAATTCAGCTTGCCTTCCAACTACGGGAGCTGCAAATAGCCCATGAGTGGAAAAAAAAAGGCATGTAGAGTTAGAGTGCACCATCGCATCGTTTTGCCTGTGTGTTCACGTGTGTCTCACCCAAACAAGCTCGGAATTGCATGCAACGCTGCAAAGGCCATCAAAGGCCTGTCTATTTGTTTTTCTGTTTTAGATCCTGTAGATCCGTCAGTGGCTGACAAGGTCTGTTGCTGCAAACGCTGTCAAGTCTTTTTTGCAGTCAGAGGCTTGGCATGGCTCGGTCTAATGGTGCATTGCATGAGGGTGCACAAGGCAAAATAAACGTGTAACATGATGTAATATGTATGAATATACTGTGAAGAGATATTGTGACATATAATGATAATAATGATAAGACTAATGATAATAATATTATCAACAATAATGATAATAATTATATATATATGCACAATCACACACACATATATAAATATGCGCATATTATTGCATATTGCCATTCTACATGTAGTTCTGTATATATATATATATATTATATAATGATCCCTCGGATGCTCGTAGATAAAATCAAGGAGCTCAAGGTCGTTTGGAAGGGCTCTGGAATTCTGGGTGGGGATCATTCTATCTATGGTTCAAGACTGTTCAAGATCATGATATCCAGATCGTTTTCCTGTGGACTTGAAATGATGCTCAAGTTCAACATGTTGGGGCAAGAGTCGGCAAAGGCCTACCTCAAGTCTATATATTCCTGGTCTCATGCAAGAGAATGGGGAATCAAACAGGCCCTTCAAGAGCTGCCCCACTGCACCTTTGGATACCTTTGGTACCTAATGGCCACGCAGATTCGTTCTTTGACCATCTTTGACCAGCTGCGCATGGCATTTAAGGATCTGTTGGCATTAGCAGCACGCTATGCCGGTGGCTGGTCTGCTTTGCTCGCCGGGCGGCAGGGGCTGCTGGACACCTCATTGCCAAAGGTGCCTGGGTCGACAGCTCAAGATTCATTGTTTCAACATGGTTCAACATTTGCAAGATACTGGTATCTATAGATATCTCATATCATGCCGGTCTTTTTCATAAGAAGTGGCAGTGAATGCATTGTGGAGGTCCAGCAAGGACGACATGTGGGAACAGCAGCAGCTTGGCTGAAGTTTGGATGCGACTTGTCACATGGCATAAGTGAACTGGTACAGTTAGGAATATTATGAAAGATATGAAAGGTTCCCGGGTTTTTCTTTACAGGTCTTCCACATTCTGTATCTCACTAATCACCGTATGTCTCACGACTGCGCGCTCAGAGTTCATGCAATGGTTTGCACATCACAGGCAGCAGTGCACCGATCGCTTTTGCTGTGGGACATCGTACGTGAAGGCGCCAATGTACAATGCACCAATCTTCAGGGACTGCTGTTAAAAAGAGGAATGCAGCAATCTGAATCAGTGGATATTGTTTGCACATGTTTAAGTAGAGGCTACGGCGGCTACGGCTTACTGGATCAGGTATGATCAGGTATGCACAACTGAAAAACCTCCCATCCTTTTTGCAGGTGATGGCACCTTATGGACTGGTATCCTCCCATTGGCACCATTTTTGCGGCGAAGTTCGTTTGAGGCATGGACAGTCACTGCTACAAGCGAAGAGAAGCCATAATCAGAAGAATTAGACATGGGATGGCGGAGTCTCAGACCCATCACGATAATTATCAATTTTTGTTGTTAGGCCCTATAGGTATTCATCGTGTTATTGCATGGTTTAAAGGCCTGAGCTGGAGTAATATGAAAGGGAAGTCGCAATTGACGTTGCATTCTTGCATTCCATGCTTCTGTTCAATTTGAAGGTGCAGATGCTTGCCCATTCTCAAAGTGCGGTTCTATTTTCAAGTGCTTTGCTACTGCTGGATTTTCTTGTTTCAATGAGATGTTCCTATGCACTTGCAACAAGGATGACAAAAGGCAGTCATCTAGTGTTTGCGTCCCTGTCAGGATTCTGACGGTGAGTGCGTGCTATGCACCTACTTGTACCCTCAAAGTGAGAGTTTCCCTGGCTGTGACCACAATTTCGAGCACGGAATTCCTGGATTACAACGGCATTCAAGATTTCAGAATCTTGGCAAAACATGGCTAACAGCATTCTCAGGCAAAGAAGGGTGGTACCATGGATCCTGTAAGCTTGGTGTGATAACATTGATTGTGTCAGGCTACCTATTCTACACTATGCGGCCCAATTGTATGACTAAATGTGACTAAGCAAGTGTCAAGATCTGTCAAGTGCTCGGTTGGTGCGGTTGCCGTCACACTGCTGCTTGCCACATCTTGCCACCCTGCACTCTTGCCATCTCTTGCCGAGTGCAGTCCGAGGATCTCGGCGTCTACTTTAGATCATCGGACATGGTGGCATCGCCTCTCACTGCTGGGGCCCAACTGCACTGAAACTCAGATCGCCCAAGTCGGTTGCTTGGCCTGGCAGCCCTAGCGGCCTAGGATGGCCTAGCACATAGCAAATGATAGCAATTAGGTTATTTAATGTTATTTATATCGGTTGAAGATCGCTATATATATTGAAAGAATATCAGAACTCTCAGAATGTAAAGGATCGCGGTAGGAAACAACAAGTTTGATGAAGGATCCAAGCGATGCCTTGCATGCTGCACGATTTGCATGTCAGTGCAGGCTTTATTCCAGATCGTTTCGCACAGCATGGCGGCTCCCCTGTGGATCCTAGCTTGCCTGATCCATCCGAGATCGTGACTGCAGCCGCTTGGCAGTGCATGCATGATCCGATCTCTGTGCTGTAGGTTGATTACACTTGATTACAAATCTTGATTTTGTTTGTAAAGAACTTTGCAGGTCTCGAGGCATGTTCAGAAAATTTCAGAAATGCATTACATCACAGGTAGCCTTGCCCTCAATCCTGTCCACTCCAAGGTGGACAAGACAGGTCAGACAGTTCCAGGCAAAGGGCTAAATCGGTTGTGGATGTTTGGAGTCCTTTTGCTGGTGGCATTTGGCAAGTGCTTTTATAGATTTTCATGTTTGCAGATCTTGCAGGGAAATGGTGGCATTGAGCAAGCTTGCATTTCTATATGCTGTACATTTCTTTTGATATCGTTTGATTCTTTGCGTGCGACACAGGGATGCAGAGACAACTTGCCAAAGCAAAGCATGCCGATGCAGTGTTATTTCTGCGTGCATTCCATTCCCAGTTGCTGATGTGGCACAATTTTGCAGGTGTTTACCGCCTGACCTTCAAATCCTTCTATGAAGAAAGAAGCAGATGGGGCCACAAATCCACCTTCATCCTGCATCTTTGGATTGAGACTCTGTCACCACAAGGAGGTATTGTTTGTAAGTCAAGTTGCAAATTGCAGGCTCATGAAAGCTGCATGGAACCAAGATGATTGTACTTGGCAGTAGGGTGCTGCTGTAAGGTGGTTGGAGTTGTGTTTTTTGGAGTGGTTCCAAAGGTTGCAGCGGTCACCTCACCCACAACTGCTGGATGTAGTGTGGTGTAGTGCTGTTGTAGTTGTAGTGTAGTGGAGTTGCAGTTGTAGTGTAGTGTAGTGTAGTGTGGTGTAGTTGTAATTAGTGTAGTGTAGTTGTAGTTGTGGTGTGATGTAATTAGTGTAGTGCATTGTAGTGTAGTGTAGTTTTTCAGTAGTGCACTGTAGTGTTGTGTACTGTAGTGTAGCACAGTGTAATGCAGTGTAGTCTGAAGTAGCGTAGGTGTAGTTGCAGCTGTAACTGTAGTGTAGTGCAATGAGTGTAGTGTAGCGTTGTGTAATGTAGTGTGTGTGTAGTTGCAGTTGTAGTGGTAGTGTAGTGTAGTGTAGTGTAATTAGTGTAATTAGTGTAATTAGTGTAGTGTAGCGTCATGTAGTGTAGTTGTAGCTGTGGCTGTAGTTGCAGTTGTAGGGGTAGTGTAGTGTAGTGTAGTGTAGTGTGATTAGCGTAGTGTAATGTAGCGTAGTGTAATGTAGCGTAATATATATTTGCATGTGCAGTTGTAGCGGTGGTAGTAGTGTAGCGTAGTGATAGTTGCAATTGCAGCCGTAGTTGTTGTTATAGTTGTCTATCACTATGCTTATCTGCAAGCTTGAAAACGAAGCTAGTCTGCGAGACTTCCTGAGTTTTTGACCTTGGCAACATCAAAAACGCAGCAATTCTCCGAGACTTCCTGAATTTTTGAACTTGACAACGTCAAAAACGAAGCAATTCTGCGAGACTTCCTCAATTTTCGAAGTTGACACAAAAACGAAGCAATTGCAATTGTGCGAGACCTCCTTCAAAAATGGAAAGTTGAGCGCAGAGCTGACGCGATTTTTCTATTCCACCTGTCTAAAGTACTTGCGCCTGCCACGCGAAACCACATCTGAACGTAGAAGGGGCCGGAACATGTGGTGTTTTTAGCATTTTGACTTCGAAATGTGCTTCGTGCCACAACGACGTGCACTTTTTCGACATCTCAACTTCAAAAAGTGCTCCGAACCTGGTGTGTTTTGTGCATTTTGACTTGGAGGAAATGTGCTTCGCGCCAAAACGGCATATATATATATGCATGCATATATATTATATATAGTTACCTAATTTTTAAGGGTGTTTTTGACATTGATATGTTGGAACTGGAAATGGGAGGATGCGAAGCTCGACGATCTCAGGACAGCAAGCGGCAGATGTGTCATGCAGATCTTGATTTTGCAGTAGAGGATGCTGCCTGGGCAGCCTGGTTGGCATGTGGACGGCGAGCCCCGAAGGCGCATCCAGTACCACGAGCCACAGCCGCAGTAGAGCAATGCAAACCGTTCACCGTTCACCTCAATGTCCTACGTAGGCAATCTGAAGAGACCGACCCAGCAGAGCCACACATTTTCACTATATATCATTTGCTGAACTACCATGATTTTGCTTCCCAAGTCACGTTCCTCGATGTCAAGGTAAGCGACGCCGGGCATAGGCCTGCACAACCTTTCAAAACTTCATGCCGATATGCCCATTCTGCACTAATCTGTGCTATGCTAATTACTCTTGGTTTGGATCCTTCATGCAGCAGATGGAGACGGTGATGCACATGAAATCACGGTGACAACTTCGTGACGACTGCCCTTTTCTAGCACAGCACAGCGTTGTACGTGCAGCCTGCCCTCGCGCTTCGACCTGTACAAAGTGGTTTGGATATGTTGGGAATTCTTGAAGGATTTGAAGGTCCGGGAAGCACAGGACCACACGAGACCCAAGCTACCGCCTTGAGTGCCAAACGTGGCAAAAAGGAATTGCTGCTTCAAAAGATTGAACATGCACAGGTTCTTTATATCATGTCAACAGTCAACATGTCAACTTGTCAACGTTTTCGCTGGGGGTTTTGTGTCTATTGAAATTCAATGCTCAGCAGCGTCTCGAACAAACCTTGCTTTGACATGCAGTTTCTCTGATCGGCTCCATCCAGGATGGCACGAGTCCTGTCGCCTCAGGAGCTGTGCCAGTAGCAAAAGCAAGATAGACTTGCTTCCGACCAAACGAATCAAAGAGAAATGGCGATCCGTTATTTTCAATTCAAGGAATTGAGAACCTTGATTCCCCAGCTGCGAATGTTTTTATGCACACCCTCGACTAGCTGCTGAGGAGACAGCTGCTGCAGAACAAGTTTTTCGGTACTTGCATCGTGCAGGCACACCCAACGAAGACAGTGGCTTTAAGAGGTGGTGAGAGATGTGAGAGTTGAACATGAAAAAAGACGTGGAGCGGCGTGGTGGCTACCCTGGGAGATAGTAAACTACTTGAACCCTTTTGAACGCAACGCTGAGACTTGAACAATGAAGTTGGCGAGCTTTGGCTCGGGTAGGAAGGAGTGAACTCGTTCCGTTCTCCTGGATGCAAATGTACTGTTCACCTTGGTCGTGTTGCAGGGGGCTCTGCGGATCTGCATTATGTCACTGGCAAGAGCGGCTCTCAGCAACACTTGTAGAAACATATTGCATTCCAGGTCCTAGCCGCTAGGTCCTAGCCAGCCTCGATGTTGATGCGAAGAAAATGCAGATATTTCCATTTGTCAAAGGCTTTTGTCGTTCCTGGCCGCATAAGGTATGGATGCAAGAAGAAGATGTTGCTGGATTTTGCAGGGGTCGCAGATTGGGTGTTACAACGGGCTTTTGATGCCAACATTGGCACATCGGTTTAATGAAGCGAACCTTTTGACAGAAGTGTGTAGTATTGAATTGCAATTATTGCCAAATTCCTGAATCTTGACAATTTCTCTGGTGTGAAGTTCTGAAGAATGACAGGTAACCTGAATAATTGATTAGTTATATAATTGGTGCTGATCGATTGCCAGCGATGCGACAATGTGCTGTCCCATGTATTCCAGACATTGGTTTGTCTCCGATTCTCTGGCAATTCCAGGAAGGAGGGAGCATCTTTGAAGCTGATGGAGATCGAATCAAGCTGAAAGGCACGTCATGCTGTCAGGTCAACACACCAAGGCCGTTGTCATTTGTTGTACTTTGGTATCCATCACTATCCATCAGTATCCCATGTTGCCCAGGTGGTGCTTTTGCTGTTGCAGCCGCCGCTGCAGCCGCGTGGTGCTCAAAGATGTTGCTACTTTCGATGTGCACTGCTTTGGAAGAGATTTGCTGGTAGGTTCTGTGAACATGTGCCATGTACCATCTCACTACCGACACTTGAAACTCACACACGCACATATATTATACGATATTATATATAGTCATAGTAGATGTAGATAGAGAGAGAGAAAGAGAGAGAGATAGATAGATAGATAGAAAGATCGAAAGATAGATAGAACGATAGAGAGATAGATAGAGAGATAGATAGAGCGATAGATAGACAGATAGATAGAGCGATAGATAGAGAGATAGATAGAGATAGATAGACAGTGAGAGAGAGATTGATAGAGAGATAGATAGAAAAAGAGAGAGAGATAGATAGATAGATAGATACATAGCTAGCTAGATAGATAGATAGATAGTTACATAGATAGAGAGAGAGAGAGATATAGATAGGGAGAGAGAGAGAGATAGAGAGAGAGATAGATACATAGAAAGGTAGATAGATAGATAGATAGATAGAGAGATAGAGAGAAAGAGAGATAGAGAGATAGATAGATAGATAGATAGAAGGAAGACAGATAGCTAGACAGATAGATAGATAGAAGACAGATAGCTAGACAGAT
>Ga0126342_10007652_pt1 | contig 19333 bp, 13 predicted proteins | sample Cyp1metagenome_FD_92528 | JGI IMG/M metagenome (GOLD analysis project Ga0126342, IMG submission 92528) | Coral microbial communities from Lord Howe Island, Old Settlement Bay, Australia - Cyphastrea 1 metagenome | ecosystem: Host-associated > Invertebrates > Cnidaria > Coral ... | reverse complement strand
TTGAACATGGCGCAAAATCCATGGTGACAGAAAGTGCCATAAGGGTTATCGAAATAGCAAGATGCTTGTTTTCAAAACAAACAAAAACAACGGGACCGCAATGGACGACGTTACCTTGTTTATGGATTAATGGATTTTTTTGGATTCATGATTTGGACATATAAATATATATATATTTATTATATTTATATTATATATTATGTATAAATACAAATATATATATAGAGGATTAATTAACTATACAAGTTGGGATATTGATTTGTACCCCTGTTGCACTTTTCGGCGGCCATTTATTTTAAGTCACATGGAGATCATCAAAGGCACCGAGGTGAAAAGGGCCAGCCATACAGGCGACACACTCTGGGTGCTCCGAGATCGCGGCCACGGCCGACGTATTTTATGACCGGCTACTCTCTGGTAAACTAACGTAACGAACTGGAAAATCACCATGCTATTAATGGGAAAACTCACTATTTCTATGGCAATTTTCAATCAGAGGGTATGTGTTTGACCTTTGTTGCCAGTGTTTTTTCTATGTCCTGTTTCACTTTGCCAGTTGATGGGAGTATAGTATTCACCCAACCGTTGGAGCCGCACGATCCAAGAATTGATCAGTTGGTTTGTATACCAATTTGTGTGATCCAGAAGATTGAATTGATGCGTCGCAATTGAATTGCAACCCAAGATGGGCTACGTATTTTGGCATATATGAATATATATATATATATATATATATATGTACGGGCAATTAAAGAAATTATAACGACCTCAGTGTTCTCCCTCACTGGAATCATGGTTTATTTTAGGGAAATCACCCCTCAAAGGCCTTCATTAATTCAGGTTAGTGAATTGTGATAATTTACCCAGATATATACACAATTCATATATCATAAACTATGTAATATAGTAGGATAAACATCCCGGGAAGTCCTTGGCTGGCTCCCAAGGTGAAGATGAAATGAGAACATGCAACTACAAAGGCAGAGTTTGTAAACATATTTGAACATTGTATACATCATACAATGTGGGGCCCCCTAGATTACGAAATCGCTAAGTTCGGGGCCACATCACATCACCGGGGGGCCCAACATTGTATGGGATGATTGGATTTGTCGGGCAAAAACTTTATGTGACCTACAGTAACTACTGTAAGCCACCGGTTATTTTTTACATAGCGAACTGGAAGCCATGGCCCATAGAAACAGATGATTTTCCCAGCTAGAAACCTCCATTTATCATGGATTTTCCGTTGGTAAATCTACGATCTGTTCAGGTATACACTCCCAGCTTGAGAGTTGGCATGTTCCTCTCCCAGTTCCAAGGTACAGATGCTTATGGGCCTGCTGTCAGGCGCTGTGCTGTTCGTTTTTGAACTTCCAAGATGGCTACAAGGTGATTTATCACTAGGCTACTGTAGCTGGGTTGTTGGTGATTCAGTAATTATAACTACACTCAGAGGACGGGGTTATAAATTTATAAATCAACTTAAGAGTAACTTAAGAGTATGACTGGTTGGTGGTTTGGAACATTGCTTTTATTTTCCATATATTGGGAATTTCATCACCCCAACTGACGAACTCATATTTTTCAGAGGGGTAGGGCTCACCAACCAGATGAGTCTTGTGGAGTGGGTCCGCATTCTTTGACCAACCATGATAGACCATGGACGTTTTTATGGGATCCAACATTCTGAGATACCCGGCCTGGTAAACGTTTACATGGCTATGGAAAATCACCATGCTATTAATGAGTAAAGCAACTATTTCTATGTGGTATTTTCAACAGCTTTTTGTATGTTTACCAGAGGGTAGCCCCTGCCCCTGCGCATCAAACATGAAGCTGAAGAACACGAGGACGGCACCTTTTCAAAAAGTCCCTGGATGTTGTGCAATCTGAAATCCAGATACACCAAAACTACCTCGATAGCCCACATAGAAAAACATAGGCTAACATACATCCCAGCACTGCTTCTCAGATCTTCTCAGTTAGTTCCAATAAATTGTCATTTTCCTTACCATTGGATGTTTGCCATGGTTTTAAAATGGATTCCTTTTGATTTTAGAGTGTAAACAGAGGAACTTTTCCATGACATTCATGTCCCATTCCCATTTTGTGGGCATGACCATTAAATTAAAAAGGTCGCTTTGATATATAATGAGGATCACATTTGGTTATGTCTGAACATGTTGGGAAAACTACCAAATCTATTCAAATCCGATTTCCTGGGATGAACCTATTCTTTGTTAATCCGTATCTTTCTTGGTCAATCATTTTTTTTTTACTGACGCTCCAATCTTCTCTGAAAACAGCACATTTGTTCAGGTAAAACCATACGGTCATTGTTTAAATCACATGTTTTCGTTTTCATTTTCCATCTTTGCCGGTTGGATCCATTCACTTTCTGGGTCAACCCAACCAGTTTTGAGAACAAATCTGCAGGGTGTCTAAGATTGGCCATGATATATAACTATGATAATATATAATTATATACATATATACATATATTTATATTATAACCCATAGAGGATAATATGTTCCATGAATCTACGTGGGTCATACTACTATACTAACTAACTGATTTGAATACTGCTGTGTTACACGCTGGCAACGTTGTCCTACATTCCAGAAGTAAGAACTTGTTATCAGGGGTTTATTGTTGCAAATGGGCCCAAGACAGGTACTGGTTGGTAGTTTGGAACATGTTTTATTTTTCCATATATTGGGAAGAATAATCCCAACTGACTTTCATATTTTTCAGAGGGGTTGAAACCACCAGCCAGACCAGGTCTATGTTAACTGCAGGGTTTGTGCAGTTGAAACAATGAATGACTTAGATGAGTGTATAACCAACTTATCACTTCCAGGTGGTGTCCGTTAAGATCCGTTAAGTATGTTGTTTGGTTTATACATTGTGCCCCCCTAGTTATAAGTTGGTGAATCAGCTTCATTAACTATAGTTATAGGTAATTATCATACATAATCATATATAGGTATTAAAGGTATATAACCAACTTAGCTATCTAAGAGGCCCCACACAGTGTTTCGAATTCTTGTACAAATTCAAATAATGAAGTTGCAGTAGCAGCAACCAACCACACACCAATGGCCAGGCATCATATTTTCGATCTTGAAAATCAAGCTCAACGCAAACGCAAAAAAGTTGGCATCAGCGAGGGAGAGGCAGAACAAAATCGGAAAATGGTGTTGGCGGTTAAAGAATGCCGGAAGATCGACAGTGGGAATACCATTTGCATGCGTGCAAAATCTTACAACAAGAGAAGGATGAAGCTCGCGCTGTTCAAGCACTGTGCTCGAACAGAAGTTGGTTGCTGAAACAATTGCCATCAACAGGGCCATTGCTACGGCCAAAAAAAGGCCAAAGAGTTGCAATGCAAAGTACTAGGTCAATCTTACATGGATACTTTAACCCTAACTAGTCGTTTGGTATTAATGGGAATATCTACGTTCACCAGCAGAGAATTTGTCATTTTTAGCAGGGTATCTAAGATTGGCAATGAGTAGAGCGTGCAGTTGCTATGCTGCAGTGATTTGTTAAAACACATGCATCCCATGTGCTGTAAGTATAGTGGTTTCATGACAATCCACTCAGCGGTTAACCTAGCTGGGGCACCACCACGGACTATTCTTCATATTCCATTATGCTCCATTTTATTCCCATTATCTCCTATTATATTCCCACTACGTCCCTATCTTGACACTACTTTTGAGGGAGCACCACACTTGATATATATATCCAATTATATACCAGTAAAATACCATAGGAATACGATTAATATCCTATTAATATACCATTAACATCCCCTTGTAATGCCCTTATAATTCCATTGAACGACCATTTCTTCAAGTCTGGGTGGTTCATATCTCATTACAATGCCATTAAACCAGTGATTATCCTACTAGGATGTGGGGCCCCCCAGTTGTAAGTTGGTTTATACAACCCATTAACTATAGAAATTTTTATTTATAGGTATCATAAACCATAGCTATTGAAGTGATGTTCACTTAGCTATCTTAAACCAGCCGTAAATACCATGAATTGTCTCATTTTCCTATAGTTTTCCCAACTTAGCTATCATAAATCAGCCTAATCACATGAACTCCCCATCTAAGTCTTGGTTAAGTCACCACGTTCCTATGGCAAAATCCTATCGTTTTCCGTCGGCAGGTGCCACGCCCTGGAACTGGCCGCCTGGCATCCGAACAAAGACGACCTGGCCAAGACATGGGCCATCGACGCGCCTTCGGTCAGAGCCAAGCGGCGGAGGCGCCGAGCCCACAAAATGAGGGGGGATGAATCTGGAAAATCTTTGGATTTTGGAAATCGAGTTCGGAACATGGAACTAATATTATCTAATATTCCATTATTAAGGGGGTTAGTGGTTGATAATGGTTAAGAATGGTTAAGAATGATTGATAACGATGGTTAATAATGGTGAATAATAAGGGGAATGTCCATGGATGTCCTGTTTTGGGGGGTTTTAAGCATCACTTTCAAGCATTTGTTGGAGATATCCCGAAAAGTTGCATGATGTTCAATTTGGGCATCTACCAACCCTTGAAATCTGTGGATTTTGGAAATCATGGCCATGGAATCATATCGGTCATCATGGTTAATCATTTTTAATATATTAGTGTATGTGTATAACAAACCATTATGGGAATATAAGCAGTGATAAGAATCTTACATATTGTAGCAACATATACCTTTTTCGTGATACAATGGAAATATAGTGATTTTTTTTTATTTCAACCACATATATATATATATATAATGGGATTCAAAACTCACCATATACGATAGATAAACAACACAATATGGATATATATATATACATATAAAAAATATAATTATATAATTATAATAATAGACACAACCATTTAACATACTTAAAATTGCACCATGAATTGACACGTCGGTCCATAAGCCTTCCTGAACGGTGGATTGTTTTTTGGCACAGCTGCTAGCGACCTCTTAGCGACTGCACCACAGATGATGGCGATAGAGAATCTTCACGAATCATGGATGTTGGAAATTCTAAAACAGATTGTAGCCATACACTACGTTGCCTTGTGATTACATGGGCAAACCTGATTTGATGCCACTGAAACTTGTCAACTTTGAACAATTGAGGTCAACGAACCACCAAGTTCAGAGTTATGACATATAGTCTTACTCCCACAGGACGGCGGTGACGGAAGATGGTTTGCAACGCGTGAAGACACTTGGTGGGAAACGAAGCGAATCGACATTTTCCCGTGAGGGATGGTCATTCCCGCAGGGAAACAATGGTCGATAAACCCATTGTAAGTTAGTAAGTTTAAGGAATCTCCCATGATGGTGGGTTGACCAGTTGACCATGAAGCCCATGTTTTGACCATGATCTGAGCATCATAGGTGTTTCCCATAGTTTACAAAAGTCAAATACGGGATTTCAACATCAAAGATGGCTGATTGGTGGTGACTGGAACCATGGAATTTTATGACTTTCCATAGATTGGGAATGTCATCATCCCAAGTGACGAACTCATATTTTTCAGAGGGGTAGGTATACCACCAACCAGTCAAAGATGGAAACTGATCCACCAAACTAAGAACTGAACCAGCAAAGTCCGGACCCGTGTGGGTACCAATGGGTACCGGACTTTTGGTGGTTGGCGATTTTGCCATAAAAGGTTGATGTATGACCAGCGACCAAGATAAGGCTATTCACCAGCAATGGCAAATATGTTTGGGAATAGGTACAAAAAAAATAATCGGGACCCAACCCAATTTGTGATGTGGCACAGCCATATCCAATCAAGTCATCTGACATGGGATTTGGAATCGATACAATTTATTGATGACAGGAATATCAAGAATTTAAGACCATCGGATGATCATGAATGACTGGTTGGTGGTTGGAACATGTTTTATTTTTCCATTCAGTTGGGAATTTCATCATCCCAACTGACGAACTCATATTTTCAAGGGGTGTTGGTATACCACCAACCAGATTATGTATTTCAATGAGTATCAAGATGTTACAAGTTTGATACACTTGTTTAATACATGAAAATTATTTTTGGCTATCAAGACATGGACAAGGATCGATGACATAATGCTGAGATGAATTGGGATGATCCAAGCAAAGTGATGGTTAGCGTGGAATTGTCCAAGAATCATACAGGATGGTCCCCCCAGTTATAAGCTGGTTTATAATCCCATTAACTATAGTTATACCTACCATAAACCATAGTTAAGCCACTTATAAGGCAACTTAGCTATCTTTGGGGCCCCATCCTGTAGGAGGCAACTGACTCTCTGAATAAGATGTGGGAGCACATATTGCCGTACAGATGATGCGGTGACATTACCATGTCATGACCCTAGTCAGTGGCCATTCCAGGATCCTAAATTGGAGGTACCTACCATATATAAGGCCTATTTTTTCGGCCTATGTAAGGGGATATACCCCCAAAATATGGCCTTATAAGGTACAGTACCTCCGTTTTAGGATCCTGAAATTCCCATTGATCTAGCCCAGCAAAACCCTTAGTGAAGGATTTCATTTAGATAGAACAAAATCAATGGCTACATGGGTTTGTAAGCAGACATAACTAGGGGGCCACCACCTTGGCATTGACATCAATTATGACACTATTAAATCACTGTTTGTTGAATGGAACAACCACTACTATATACGGTATATTACATGTATATATATATATATGTGCAATATCATCCTTTAAAATGCCATTATGTAAATCCGATGAACATCCCACACATGTATAAATCCCATTCCATCAACATGTCCATGATTGAATGCCATACTGTGGACGGAAAAAATCCTGCAGCACCAAAAAGGATGATTGAAACCCTACAATGTGGTACCCCCCAGTGATGCTTGTTGTTTTATAACCCCATCAACCATAGATATATCTACCATAAGTCCTAGTGAAATTGGAGTTATAAACGCACCAACTTAGCTATCGAACTGGGGCACCACTTTGTATCTACCAGCCAAATCGTGTTTGTTATGTGAAAGGCTTCAAGTTTATAGAAGTGGGATGACTATCCCCAACCATGATGATATTTTTTAAAAGGATGGTTGAAACCCTAGGGTTTTTGTTTTAATACCTTAGGTCCATGGGTGATTTGGCAACGACCCGCAGTATCAAAAATCTACTTGGGACATCCACTTGGGACATCCATGGAAACCATGGCGATGTCCCAAGTTCCCATTGGTTGATTCATAGAGAGGTTTGAAGAAACCCCTGGAACAGCAGGTAAATATTGTATATATAAATATTGATAAATCATTATTATATATATATAGATGATATCGATAAATATTGATATGCACATAGGCGATGATAAATGATTATTGATAGATGGTATACCAAACCGGCCCAAAACCTATTTTTACCAGTTTAGGACATTATTGGTGGGATTCACACAATGCCATAAACTATCCTCTAGTCATCGTCATTTCTATGGGTGCTATGTTGAATGACACCCTATCCTCTAGTTTCTATAGACATATCTCCAAAGAAAACATAGATACATGGGGATGTTTTCCTGTTGAGTGATAACTAATAAATGGCCATAACTGTGGGACATCTTCCATGGCTCCCCAAGGAAGGCCTATGAGCAGCTGTGGAATGAGAAGATCGGCCTGGAACTGCTAACGAAGTGTCGTGCCGTTGCGGCTCGGATAGCGGATCTATGTGGACGATTTTTTGGGCGACGAAATCGCGTTCAGTTGAGGAACAATGTGGATTTCATGGGAATTCATAGGGATTTTCATGGTGATTGATATAGGGATTTTACAAACAACAATGGGGATATTGATGGGAATTACCCTCTGGTAATTCAACAGTTTGCTATTGAACATGCCCCATAGAAATAGATGGTTTTTACCTATTAAAGATGGTGATTTTCCATAGTTATGTAAACGTTTACCAGAGGGTATGGTTTATGATAATTACCTACAACTAAAGTTAATTGGATTTATAAACCAACTTATAGTCATTGAGAGCTATGGGGACTTTTTTTGGGTCCCTTTAGATAGCTATGTTGGTGGACATAATTTCAATAAGTATGGTTTATGATACCTATACCTCTAACTATAGTTTTCATGCTAGCGGACCGTTTACCGGCCCACGTTTTGTGGATGGGTTGGGGTGGGGTTGGGGTGGGGTTGGGGTGGGGTGGGGTATAACGTACGTTGCAATTGCTTCGTCACGGACTTGCTACGCCACTTCTACCTACGTTGCAATTGCTTCGTCACGGTCTTGCTACGCCACTTCTACCTACGTTGCAATTGCTTCGTCACGGTCTTGCTACGCCACTTCTACTTGCTTCGTGACTTCGTGACAACATGGGGATGGGGTTGGGGTGGGGTAATAACGTACGTTGCAATTGCTTCGTCACGGACTTGCTACGCCACTGCTACTTACGTTGCAATTGCTTCGTCACGGAATTGCTACGCCACTGCTACTTACGTTGCGATTGCTTCGTCACGGTCTTGCTACGCCACATCTACCTACGTTGCAATTGCTTCGTCACGGTCTTGCTACGCCACTTCTATACCTACGTTGCAATTGCTTCGTCACGGTCTTGCTACGCCACTTGGGGTAATAACTTACGTCGCAAGGTTATGATATCTTGGAAACCAACCCTGGTAATCTGTTCTAAAGCTTCTCTGTATTTTGCCGTGCTATGGAATCTTCGGACTCGTCAATGAATGGTCACATGGTTACTGAGACTCATTCTTGAATCTTCACCGGGCTTTGAAATTCGAATCACATACTCATTGACGATCTTTTCTGTGGCGACAAGATATTGGCCAATTCCTGTTCACGCCTTAGATTATGAATAATGACCTGAAATCCTTTCCCTTGAGAACTGATCCTGGAGGATCATGAATCTCTATCAGTTGCCGCTTGCAGCCTCGTCGAATCGCGGAAAGCCACCGCCAGAGTCACAGCGCCGCATTGCCGCTGCGCACAGAATGGATGGAATTTGTCCAAAAGACAAAGGCGGCAAAAAAACTTTGCTGCTGTCGGATGATGGCGCACCGTGCTACAAAGGGTTGTGCAAGCAACACAAAGTGTTGCTGCGACAGTGCAACCATAGCAAAGGTGTCTTCAGTGTGTGGAGATACGTCAAAGGACGTGGACACATCCGGGTTCACACTGGATCCTTGGATGCCTACTGGACTTTGATGAAGGATGGCATCCCTAAGTCTCTCAGCAGCCACTGCGCGGGAAAGCCAAACCCAAAGCTGTGGAAGTACATCAAAATTCAACAGTGGCGCTGGGAGATGGGCCTCTCAAAGACTGGACGTCAGCTCGCAATGCTGTGAAAAAGACGTGATTTCAATTCGCATCCTTTTTGAACACAAAACCCTGTAAGGGTTAACGAGCCATCTGAATTCAGTGACTTTTTGGGATGGTCATTTTGAACATGAAACATGCACGCCGCTATGGCGAAAAAAACATTTTCCTGAAATCATGGGCCGGTGATCGGTCCGGCGGGGTTTTCATGAATATTTTCATGGGCTTTATAAACCAACTTATTAAACTGGGGTGCCCAACATCTCTATGGCTATATTTTTGTTAAAGCTTTGACCACAGATGACTTGACCTGGCTACCCATCCAACGGGGGGTTTTGAAAATTGGTGGATCCCAAGACACCCGTGGGTTTCATTACTAAAATGCTTTACCCCCTGGTAAACGTTCACATCATCACTAATCATCTATAATCATCTATAATTATCTATAGTATATCCTCAATATCCATGCTTTACCCTCTGGCAAACGTTCACATAACTATGGAAGATCATCATTTTTTGATGGGAAAACTCACTCTTTCAATGGCCATTTTCAATAGCTATGTTAGTCATTACCAGAGGGTAAAAAAAATGATTTGCGGTACCTCCATCTTAGGAACCTACATATGTAGTAACTCCCAAAAAGCATGTGAAAAACAATACCCTTCGGAAATCTGGATTAATGACAATAACATCACTGTGACGTCAGTGGAATGATGGCCAGTCAATTAACATCGACCCTGAAAATTGGCCAGTTTTGAGTGGAATCTGATCTTCCCAGCCCCTATTTGGCAGGATCTATGTTAATTTACTGGAGGACCACCCTCCAAGAGATAAAAAAGTAAAATTCTGATGAGATAAAATACATTTCGATTTTTCGAGGGTTACATAATGATGAATGTATGATTGAGTGTCCCCTCTTCTAAGCCAAGTGATAGTATGTTATAGTACCATGTTTGATTATTAAGCGTACCATGTTTGATTGTTCAGCCTCACTTTTTCGCAACCATCAGTTTGGAGAAATTGTAAGGACCTCACTGCGCATCACGGAATGGAAGATGAGTGGCGGAAGTTTTCGGGTTAATGAATTGCTGTAATTTATCTACAGTTATGGCCATTTACTAGTTATATGTAACTGGTTAAATATAGGATTATACATTCTATAAATGGAATTATGTTAGTACTTACAACTGGTATAACTCGGGCCATAACTGTAGACCAATGAAATATACCATGAATTTGCCGATCGCAACTGGATCATTTTGATAGGTCAAAGTACATTGCCAAACAGGGCTCTCCAGTGATGAAGTATGACTTTGTTTATATTCACCCGCTTTGTAGATAGACCGACCCACTATCAATCGACACTCTTGCATACTCTTTCCAGTTTCAATCGAATTTACCAAACATCTACAATCAACTATAGGACTTATGGTAGATATATCTGGTTTTTCTGTTTTTTTTCAACCAACGTTGACATCACGGGGGGGTACAATCAATCCCGTGTTTCTTGGTGAGGTGATTTTGTGGTATTCTCTTGTCCTGTCATAAATGGTGTGTCCGAAAATGGCGGGAACACCAGCCAGCCATAGCGAAACACGAATAGGGAAAACATGGGAAAACAGTGAGAATCCCTTGGAATTGGGAGCAACTTGAACTTAGTGGAAAATCCAGGATCCTAAAATGGAGGTGCGTTAGTACCTTACATAGGCCTTATATATGGTAGGTACCTCCAGTTTAGGTGCTTGAAATGGCCATTGATCAAGTTCTTTTTTGGTTGGATAGTCTTACTGGTGTGTTTTACGTAGGGAATGGATGGGTTGCTGGGGGTTGCTGGTATGATTATTACTAGTGATGAAATGGATCATTCCCGAAAATCTCCTGCGGTTAGCACCAGTAAGTAATATAATATTAAAGAAATTATTTGCTTCAACCAACCGACTGACTCCGTAGGAAACCACAGCTTGAAAACACCTGAGGACACGTATGATTGAGAATACAGTTGAGAATACTCAGGAAATTGGATGGTGCTATTGGTGCTATGAATGGAGAAAAGCATGACCGGGGGTATGTCCTACAACCGTCGTTCAGGACGTTCATCCCAAAAAACGGTCTTTGGGCCAGGACCATTTCAAAAATGATCCCAGACCGCTAGGGTATAAATATATATATATATATATGATATTTAAAAAGTAGGAGGAAAAGATAGAACTTGATCCTGCAACTTGCACAAACATGTGCGGCAAATGAGGCGGCAAGCCAGCCCAGGACTTGAGCCGCAGCAGCGCCAAGCAGGCGGCGCTTTCTTTGTCGCAGAATCTGCAGTTCAACTCTTGATTGAAGCTTCATTGGAAAACCAATGTCAATAGAACGCCGAAGTGGAAGAAGGCTTGCCATGGGGTACCCCCATCAATGGAGATACTCACGACTGCTCACCAAGACAAAGCCGACCGCAACCTTGCAAGCAAGTCTACGTGTGCTTCATGCCTGCAGTCCCAAAGCAAGAACTCGGACACGTACATTTTCTATACTGTTTGTTGGCCTTCTGGGTTGACATACTAGTGACGGATCTGAGTTTGTCCTTTGTGCTTTGGCGATGTTCATCTGGTTGGTGGTTTGGAACATGAATTTTATGACTTTCCATATATTGGGAATGTCATCATCCCAACTGACGGGGTGGTATAACCAACCAGTCATGGTAGACAAAGCAACCAGTCTTTGAAATTGCAGGGTACTTTTCCATCGATCACCCATGCGCCCACGACACAACACTACAACTGCAAGTTGTGAAGAGCCCTGCAGGAAGTCTGGTGGGTCACCCGCAGTGCATGCCAAACCCATAGGATCCACGTATGGTATATATGCTAACATTGTGGGTATATTGATGGTACATGTTACCATATATAGCATACATGGATCCTATGGGATATAGAATGGGTTTATTGGACAATGCGCTATGCCCCCTACAGTGACAGTTTAAATGGACGGGAAAATGATGGTTAACCACTGGATTTGTGGTGCCCTGTGGTTTTGGTAAAGACAATTGAAGACATTTATTGTCACCATTCGTCTCATGAAGCTTCACGTTTTGCATGGGTTGTTTAACTCCTGCTCAGGATTTGCCTCGTAAGCTAACAAATTGGGATAATTGGGGCACCACCTTGCAGAACTCAGACATGAGACAATCCTTGCTGCAACAAGGTCAATGCGCTCTTCACAGGAACAGATCAGCAAGGACAATTGAAACTCCGCCCGCAATTAACGGGAAATAGAAATTGCGAAATGATGCTTTAACCGGTACTATTGGGAAGCATACTGGATTTGTGGGGAAACAGTAAGGATCACATCGGAAATTCACGGTCAACCGACTGACGAATAGTAGGTTAATATGAGGTCATCTTAAACTTTACGGGAAAACATACAGTTATGGCCCTTTTCGATATACAAGCACTTTTTATAGAATGTATAATCCCATGAATATTTATGACCAGTTATAACTAAGAAATGGCCACAACTGTACGTAATAATTACCCATCTCAGCAATAACGTTATCCGACTCATTTTGTCATCAAGAACAGGTGACCTTCATTTGTTTGTTTTTTGTTTCTTTTTTCTACCTTTGTACCTATGTATATATGCATATATATATATATATATATATATGCAGATATCATATTTATAAATACAAATATATATATAATAATCATAATAATGTTGATGATAATAGTAATAATAATATATAGTATAATAGAATAGAATATAATATAATAGAATATAATATTATACAATAGAATAGAATATAATACAATATAATATAATATAATATAATATAATATAATTTAATATAATGTAATATAATATCAAATATTATTTAATATAGTAGAATATAATGATATAATAATTGATTTATTTATATATACACATTGATAGACAATACAATACCGTTTATGAGTATATCTTTACACATACACATATATAGACTGATCAATGAGAAATCCCCCGGGATTCTTGGGGGTGATTATTGTTTTTAGTTCCCCAGTTGGAATCCCATGCTGCTCATGGGGATCCCGCGATACCCTTCTGTAAAGGCCATAGAAATTGTGGGGATATTCCGGCAAATTAGGCTTGAAAAATAGACCATAAATATATGGAATCGGTACTGCACGTACAAAGGGATTCGCACGTTGCCAGGTCAGATTTAAAAGGGGGCACGGTCTCATTTACCATCAATTGCTTCACCTCTTTCTCATTTTTTTAAGTATAGAATTGCAAGGGTGCCATCACTGAATTGCATATGAGAAATGACAACAACAGTGGACACTAGTGGACGCTATTTGAAAAAAAACATCAGCAATACCATGTCCTTTCAATTTTTAGTCAATAGTTTTCACCAATTCAATCAATGGCCATTTCAGGATCCTAAAATGGAGGTGCCTATCATATGTAAGGCCTATTTTTTAGGGCTATGTAAGGGAATATACACCCAAAATATGGCCAAACATATGGTACTAACGTACCTCCATTTTAGGATCCTGGAATTCCCATTGATTCAATACATCTTTTTCAGATCTTTGAAGTCCAATCCAACATGGACTCCCTTACCATAGGAAACCAGAGGAAAGTGGTGACTTACCATAGGAAACCATAGGAAAAATAATAGGAAATCATAGGAAACATTGCGATTTTTGTATCTATTTGTTATAACGGGTTATTTCTATTGGATTATACATTCTAGAAATGGGCTTATTTCAGTACAAACATCACTGGTATAACGAAAGGGCCATAACGGACCTGGTTTGCACGCAGGTCCCGTGATTTGGGTTTCGATGATCCAAAAGAGACACGACCAACAAACGCCCTCTGGTAATTTAACAGTTTGCTATTGAAAATGACCATTGAATAAATAGTGGATTTTCCCATTGAAAATGGTGACTTTCCATAGTTATGTTAGTTTACCAGAGGGTAAACCCTGGTGAACTAGGTCATTATTTTATATACATATTGGATTCTGTGTTTTCTTGATGGCATTGATTGGAGGAATACAGTATGTTTTTGTTTTTCCCTGCTTGTTTTTTTGCCGAATCCGAATGCCTAAGACATGATTTTCCATTTTCTTGGGCTAACGTTTGGACACCAAGGAAAAACCTGGGTGCTTTGCTGGCTTCGGTACCGAAACAGGGCGGATCTGATGGCGTCTATGCAGCCCCTCCGCCTGAAGGGGTCCATGGGGAAGGCAGGTAAAAACCATTAAAAACCAACGTAACGAGTGAAGGGCGGTGGAATGGTACAATGTGAGGCCCCCCAGTTATAAGTTGGTTTTTAAGCCCCAGTAACTATAGTTATAAGTACCAAAAGCCCTAGTTATTGGAGTTAGGCATTTGTTCAAAAAATGCCATAGAACAACGCACATAGACATCCAAAGTACCAAATGGGTTGAGGTAACGACCATACTGACTAGAAGCCCTCCAAACATGATCCAGTCATCCAATACAATGTGGGACCACCAGTTATAAGTTGGTTTATAACCCCCATTAACTATAGTCAGAAAAAAATATATATTTATATAGGTACCATAAACCATAGTTATTGGAGTTATGTTCACCAACTTAGCTATCGAACGGGGGCCTCACATTGTACTATTTCTTGAGGGTGCTGTTTGGATGAACAAAATAGGTGTAACAAAAAGTGTGACCCTTGTCTGGTAATTACTCAGACAAGTTGGGATATAACCCCTTTTAACTACGGTTATAAGTGGAGCTGCATCCCCAAGTAATGGCTGAAAAAGTGAAATACATGGTGACTTGAACATCAAAACGCGGGTACAGCTAGTTTGAGTTAAATGGTAATTAAATGTGATGAGGTGAGCGGCTTCAATCTAGCCAACAAACCTGAAAGCTTTGAGTATTTAATCATTAAAGTTCGGATTAAAGCTGTAAGTTGGTTTAAAGACCCAACAAACATCATCAGACATCATCAGACATCATCAGACATCATGTAACTATGATATACTATGATATACTTTTCATAAACCAGAATTACCTAAACCAACTTACTTTGCAGATGTTTTCGAATTCGGACACTCTATCGACCTTACTGAAAATACAAATTGAAGATGGAGCGACTTCAATCAATGTTTCATCGTCCTACAAAGTGGCCCCCAGTTACAATATAGTCATGGAAATTCACGAGCACAAATGGCGGCTCAATATGTCGTTTTTACATGTTTTGCTTTACAGTTTTACATTTATAAATGGATTTAAATTGAATAGTATGAGATCATGTTGCATAGTATCCATATCTCGAAGTACCTTGAGGTCATCATTCACATTAAACATGTGGTCATTCGTGTATATTTAATGTCTATTAGTGATATGCATTCAGTTTGAATAAATGAGGTGTATTACATTGTATCACCATTTTATCCCGTCACATCCACATTTGTCCTGGTTACCCTCTGGAAAACTAACATAGCTATGGAAAATTACCATTTTAAAGGTAATTTCAACTATAGATTGTCATTGTTCATAGCGTTAGTTTACCAGAGGGTATAGCTAAAAGTTCAATGCCCTTAAGGGATGTAACCAACTTCATCTGACGAAATGCCAAAAATCAATTGATGAAATCACAATTTGTGTCAATGACCCGGGGGTAGACTAACGTACGTTAGCGGAAACCCATGGCTTTCCTAGGGAAATCATCTAAAGAGTAAATCCATGGTGCTTTCCTCATGTCAGCCAGTCTAAATCCCACTTGTTGATGCCATGAGCGTTCAACCGACCCACCCAAGAATAGATCGTTAGTAAGCCCTTATGAACCTGGTTGTTGGTGGTGAACAAACCCTTTTAAGAGGCCCTTATTATTGGACGGCTTGTTAAATCACAAATCCCGAGTCATATCCATTCAATTCCATTATTATCATTATGGGTAGTTAAACCATGTTAAACGATAAAATGTCACAGGAAATCCCATTCAATCCTATTTTCCTGTACTTCAATAGCCACAACTTTGAATGTTTTTTCTTTTCCTATCCCCTTGTGTCCACAGTTCTGGCCATTTATTAGTTACAACATGTTACAACTGGTTATCCTATGGAGCATATACATTCTATAAATGGGCTTATTTCAGTACAAACATAACTGGATTAACTGGTATAACTCGGGCCACATGTTTCCACCAAGGCTGAGCTGCTTCAAGACTTCTTCTCCCTGGCTGGGATGCAAACGTTTCAACGGGGCAACCAACTCGAGCTGGACGCTCCGACGAAGCGATGTTTGCGGCAGATGCTGCCCAATGTGAAGGCCGGTCGCGGAGAAATCAACGAGCCGTGAAGTATGGCTCTGTTGTAGGCTATATATGCCATGTAATGTGTGTAAAACAATGTCATAAGCCACCCATTTCACCCACTTGGGAATTGTATATAATTACATGAGTATACCGTATACCAGTATACCACCTATTTATGGTGATGACTGGGGGATGGTTTATTATTGTGTTACCCACATTATACCCTTTGGTAGTCAAACATGGCTGGAAAATCCCCTAAAATGGAGGTTGATATGGAACAATCATCTACAAATGGTTTTTTTTTCCTTTGCCATGTTTGATTGCCGGATGGTAATTCTTGGGAAATGACTGGAGAATAGGAATAAGATGTCAATTAAAGGCTTCTTGGGGTACTTTTCCAGGGATGATTGGGAGATATTGGTGGGATATTTGTAGGATATCGACTAAGAAGGGGGTAACTCTAATGAGGTTTGCTATTTTGGTGCTTAATCCTATCGTAAAGTTTGGTCAGTTCACCTCACTGAAATCAGTGGTGCAAAACCAGGGATCTGAGCTGCTGGGAGCCACCACCGCAGAGCCGGAAGAAATTCTTGCAACAGTTGAGCAAAACACTATAGAAATTCATAGCTTGTGTTGCAGTTGCAGGCTAAGAATTGGCATACATATATGATCCTACTTGGTCGTCAGGCGCCACAAAAAGCCTCAGTGTGGTCATATATGTCTCTGTCTAGTTCACCAAGTTTGACCGACCACCCGAATCAACAAATCGAGGTTTCGCTGGTTAGATCCCTACAATGTGGGCACCCCGCAAACACGATAAGTTGGGGGCCACATCACTTCAATAACTTTGGTTTATGATACCTGTAACTATAGTATTCATGGGGTTTATGAATGAACTTATAACTGGCGGGCCCCACAATGTAATTATTTCGATAGCAAAACAAAATATTGCTGTGCCCATTCAAGGGTTCTCCACCTACTCATGCATGTTTTCATCACAAATACGATCCCTGGGGCTCCAAGTTTGGAATTAAATTCCTGGATTTGCCGCTCAAGTCTCCATGTTGGGTTCAACCATCACTTTCACTGGATAAATTTGAGCTGGACAGTGACAACCCTATCCACCAACGGCTTGGATTGTGCTGACAACGTCGAAGTCTGAGAATTCTGTGAGTTTCGCCGTGGGGGGAGATGCTCCAATGATCCCATGTCACTGTCAGGGTCAATCTTAGATGGGTAGAAACTAATCCTAACTAGTCTTAGATGGTATCAATGGGAATATCTACGTTCACCAGCAAAGAATTTGTCATTTTTTGCAGGGTATCTAAGATTGGCAATGTCTTGCCACAGACAACCCTGAGCTAGGACACATTACTTGCCGGCTAACAATCTTCAAAGATGTGTAATTTAAGTATGTTTTAACTGTGTACTTTCCACGTCAAATCCAATGTGGGCAACCCAACAATGAATCGAAGCTACCATTAGGGGATGGTTTATACCACCCATAAAGTTGATAATGCTGATTCGGGGGATTGATTATTGTTGGTCCTCAAAAGAATCACTAAAAGAGTTTTATTCCCCACACAAAGAGGTTCTTGTTTTTGATTCTCTATCCCGCCGCCTCCTCCGCCTCCGCCGCCGCCGCCTCCGCACACACCATCTTTCACACACAACTTTGTCACACACCTTTCACTGGCAGGCGTGGCACTTGGCGACATCCACCTTTGTTTCACGTGGCAGGCGTGGCACTTGGCGACACATACCTTCGTTTTGCGTGGCAGGCGTGGCACTTATAGGGCACTGGGCTGGCTCTGGTGGCGCGCTTGGACTGGATTAGTCGCCGCCGCGCCATTTTTTGCGTGGCAGGCGCTGCACACGGTGACATCTACCTTCGTTTCACGTGGCAGGCGTGACACTTGGAGACATCTACCTCCTGCGTTTGGCGTGGCAGGCGTGGTACACATTGCACTTGGTGGCGCGCTTGGTCGCCGTTGGTCGCCGTTGGTCGCCCGGGGCGCCGCGCCACTTTTTGCGTATCAGGCGTGGCACAAGGTGACATTTACCTTCGTTTCCAAGGCAGGCGTGGCATTTGTTTCAATCACGTGGCAGGCGTGGCACCTGGAGACATCTACCTGCGTTTGGCGTGGCAGGCGTGGCACTTGTTGCACTTGGTGGCGCGCTTGGTCACCGTTGGTCGCCGTTGGTCGCCCGGGGCGCCGCGCCACTTTTTGCGTGGCAGGCGTTGCACACAGCACTTGGTGGCGCGCTTTACCTGCGTTTGGCGTGGCAGGCGTGGCACTTGTTGCACTTGGTGGCGCGCTTGGTCGCCGTTGGTCGCCGTTGGTCGCCGTTGGTCGCCGTTGGTCGCCCGGGGCGCCGCGCCACTTTGCATGGCAGGCATGGCACAAGGTGACATCCACCTTCATTTCACGTGGCAGGTGCGGCACTTGCTGACATCCACCTTCGTTTCACGTGGCAGGCGTGGTACTTGGCGACATCTACTGAGGGATCTCCTGGGACTTATGGAGTTATAACACGAGTTATAACGTAAGTTAGCGATGGATAAGTCAGGATGTAATTAGCTAAGTAGCGCTGATGGTAAACATGTCTTGTGTCACCCTCCATGGTGCCGCAGCTGTCACAGGTGGAAACACTTCAAACAGTCTCGAAGCACGTAGCGCTTTCTGTAGCAGCTATGGAGGCTCCTAAGAAG
>Ga0126342_10007651_pt1 | contig 19333 bp, 27 predicted proteins | sample Cyp1metagenome_FD_92528 | JGI IMG/M metagenome (GOLD analysis project Ga0126342, IMG submission 92528) | Coral microbial communities from Lord Howe Island, Old Settlement Bay, Australia - Cyphastrea 1 metagenome | ecosystem: Host-associated > Invertebrates > Cnidaria > Coral ... | reverse complement strand
GTGCTGACTGACCGATGCAGTTGCTTTGTTCCGTTTCTGTCATTTTCAATTCTATTCGGGAACACATTACATTATATTACATATGTTTCTAATGGTTTCATATTGTTTCTATATATTTGAACTTACATAATACTACACATAATGCATACACACAAAGAGATTTTACACAGCCATACAGAGCTGCGTTGAAGCTCTGCAGGAGCAGTTTCGCGTACGCGATCACCTCGTGCAACCACACCGCGTCGGTCTTCACCTTCCCCAAGAGTGACTGACCAAGACCGGGGACCAGGGGAAGATTTGCAGATTACATCAGATTACATAGCCTCTCTATGCCTCAAATGGGTGTGCAAATGGGGGTGTGCCCCCAAATAGTCGTTTTGATAGGGAAATTATGAGAATCTATTTGGGGGTACCCTATTTTCAGACAAAACCATATGTACCTGGCATAGCTGTATTGTATTGTATTGTGCTGTATTTGTCTACAGTATACCGCAGTCTATGCAATCCAGGAGTCACAGCCAGGTGCCACCGTCTCTCCCTTCCCTGCTAGGAATATCATCCTTGCATAGTACGAAGTCTGAAAAGTTCTTGGGAAAACCCAGGATCCGTATTTGCGGACTGCTGAGCGTGCTGTGGCCCGAGTGACCAGCGAGGGTCAGACTTCAGGCACTTGCACATCCCGCATCATTCGACGCGATCCGACATGCGAAGATAAACCACTACAAGGGACCAAGTCAAGGCTGCAGCTTGAAGAGCGTCAACATCCAACAACATCCAACAAACATTCAATAACTTGTTTTTTTTTTTTCCCATGACTTGTTTCGTGCCAAACAGCCTCAGCAATTGCTTTGAAGGCCACGTGTCGCTATCTGAAAGGGCTCGGCAAGCTTCCTCGTGCGAAACTCAGAAGTGAACACAGTTTTGTCCGAGAGCTAGGACACTGGTCGAATGTTGAAACTCTTGCGTAGATATTGCAGGTCCCAACCGCGAACAGCACGACCAAAGATGTCGCAGTCGGCCTGGATGCCTACAAAGACGCAGCTCAAACGAAACAGAGTTGAACCATGTTGAACTATGTTGAATAGACTGCCGAACAGGAAACTTATTTCCAGTGTTTGGGCAGGCTTCGCGTGGGGTGAGATCAGGCTCCTCCAGCAGATGCCTCATGATCATTGTCCTCATTTGGGTCTGTCTGAAATTAAGGTACACCCCCCAAATGGTCTTTGAATGGGGGATATTCTGATAATCCATCCATTGGAGTTTTGGATATCCATTGGATATTTTCAGACAAACCCATTTGAAGAGTTGGTGTGACGGGTGTTACAGCCTGGATCACTTGCGGTCGTGTTTCTTCAGGTGCAGAGCTGCCTGGCAGATTTGACGCGTCATTAGTTCAAGCCTTACTATGGTGAGAAGCAAGACATGCAGTGGATGTGTGGATGTACATTTATGATAATGTATGCATTTTTTTACGCAAAGATTCTGTTGCGTACACTATGCAGTCACATTTTGTGGTACATATGGCACAAAGTTCGCATTTTGCAGCTATGGTTCAGGGCAAAAGTAGTCGAACGGAGGGCCTGCTGCGCCTTTCACGTGCCCTCGGCGAGGCTTGGGTTGATTTTCATTTCATTTAGAAGCTGACCACTTGGGCTTTTTCATCCTAGCTCCTTGAGGCTCAACGAGCTCTTGAGCTGGAAACTGCGGAGGCACAAAGGGCACAAAGGGAACACCTGTATTACCCGGATGGAGCCAGCAAGAGGGACTGTCAAAATACGGTCAAATTCAAGCCACATTTGATAGCCAAAAACAAGCCATTTCCACAGTTCGACAAACTCCGTCTCAACAGTGGTTGCTTCACGTTCTGCTTTCTCCTGAAATGATTTGATTTGCACAGACTTGGAGTTGACAGTGACAGCTGCTTAGTCATACTTGCCACTATTAAAACCGATGAGACAGACACCATCAGATCAATCACATCATCTTCATCTTCACATTTGATTTGCCAATGTCAATGGTAAAGGCATTGCGGAGGCCACATGAAACTTCGGGGGAAGAAGCCAAGGCAGGTGGAACAAAGGGTTGTCCTACATATATCAAAGAGCGCAACAAAAATTGGGGAAGATCCATCTCCGATTCCTCGGACATCTCCATATTTCAGAGCTTGTGAAGTTTGGGATGGGATCAGGATGGGATCGGCAGTTGGAACAGGAGACATCAGGAGACACTTGAAATCATTTGAAACATTTTGAAATCACTTGAATCATTTTCGAAGTCACGAGGCTTTGGAGGCATTCACAGAGAAGCTCCACAGGCAGCTTGCAGAGGCCTCTGTTGGAGTCGCTCCCAGAAACTCTCCGTCTCCGTTTCCGGATGGTCTCTACTACTGGTCTCTATCGGAATCTTCTTTTTTGCTTCTTTGCCACTACTATGAGCTTTTTGCCATCAGCTCTAGTGCATTTCTAGTGTCGGCTGCTGATGAAATGAGTTCTTTGCCTGCCAGGCCCAAAACACATCAAGGGCTTTGGAGGAACAACTTGCTGGTATTGCACGTAGCCCAGCGATGCCCAGTGCAGACTGCCTTGCTTAGATCTGACTAAAGAAGCTATTCTATTTGAGTCATTCGAGCCTTGTTGTTCCATGCTTTCCCGTCAGAGCACTAGATGCCTCGATCAATGACTGAAACCTATCTCCATCACTGGTGTCAGCGGCTGGTGACGTTGCACAGCAATGATGATTCCTATGGCTAAGAAATAGCGACCTTCCCATTCAGGCCATGGCCAAAAATAAAGCTGCAGCTGATGCCAGACGGATTCAAACAGTTCAGGCATGGTTGTGACATGTTGTGACTGTGCAAGCACAACTATTGGTGAGTACATAGCACCGATATGCACCGATAGCACATACACCTGCATAAAGAGTTGTCCAGTGCTTGCAAGCACATCCAATTCTACACAAGCCATTTTCCTGACTTCCAACTGATTACACTGATGGGTAGATTGATTTGCGGGGCTCTTGGCTTTAACGAGGACGATCTGAACGAGCTGAAGCTGAGTTGGCGGGGCAATGGCACCTTCACACCAGCACCCATCCCGGAAGAGGCTCTGGGGCTTTGCTGTGACGATTCCTACGCACCTTGCCTGCTTTGCTCTCAGCCAGGCCGAGGAAACCGACCTGGAAAAAACCCGAAGTATTCAGGCCATAGCACAGGGGTGGCGATGGCATGATGGTGGCCACGTGTAGTCCCAATGATGGTCACTTGTTTTTCCACTGTGGTGAACCTGCCCACCATGGAAATTGTGGAAATTCTGTGACTCTGCAGTGTTTGGCTTGAGCATCTGAAGCAGCACACATCAAAAAAATGTTTCAATATGTATATATCAATATGTATATATATAATATACAATCACATATATATAATTATACTATATATACATAATACATATACTTGTATATGTATACTTATATATATATAAATATGTATATGTATAAATATCTATCTATCTATATATAAATATATATACATATTGTATATATGTATATGCATGTATGTATGTAAATATGTATATAAATATTGTAGTATCTCACTGGAGAACTACTGGATATGATAGCAGGCAGAACACCTAGGCCTTGTATCGCATTATGATCAAGTGGATGTGGCACAGTCTGCACAAGAAGAATTTCTTGGCCGATATGATATCCCGTCAACACGACGACATGTCCTCATCCGCTTTGCTGGCGAGTTGCGTGGCCGATTTGGCCAGGCTGGAAAAGCTGGCCGTACGCGATGCAGCAACATCACAAAAGTTGGCTTCTTTAATACGATCAAGAACTTCTGAAGGGCCAAAGGCACAGCCTGACAAGGACTCGAAGATTCTCGCTTACTGGGAGTCCCTGGGTGCTTCCGGAGAATGTGCAGAAACAGAGCTGGAGGATGGCCAGCAGACAGCTGCTCTTTTTCATTCTGCAAAACAAATGATTCCGGTCCTCGTTCGTCACAACACCATCCTGGAAAGCAACTGTCGTCACTATGAGATAGCGCTGCAAAGCGCGCTCGATGAGTTGTTGCGGGCAAAAGGTAATGCCCTGGAACTCCAGACTTTGATGAATCAAGGATCTACCATAAATCAATTCTTGCGACAAGAGCATCAAGCACAACAGGAGCTTGACGGAGAAGAGATGAGGCTGGCAGCAAGACATGAGCATCTCACTGCCTTGCTGCAAGCAGCTGTCAATTCGAAGGATGGTGAACGAAATGATGTGCTGATCAAAGCTCTTGCCCATGAGAACAGTGTTTTGCGGTCCATGTTGTTTAGCTGTCGCGATGGTGAAGGTATCACCACTGATTCGCCACGGAGGGCATATACATCCTCCAGCAGAGCAAGCCGGTCTTCAGATGATCATCGACCGAGTCCCTGCAGTCCTTCACCCACAAGTCCCGGAAGTCCCATTGAATTTCCTTTCGCCGATGTTCCTCTTGCCACTCTGCCTCCGATGCCACCGCCGTCACCACCGTCCCAACACCGTGAGCCAGCCAGATGAAAAAATGCAGAAGAAATTGGTACCGGTACCGCTTTCTGATCCCATTCCATTAGAATTTCAAAGTTGAAACTTCTTGAAACCAATAGCTTTTAACTCTTAGATGCTTTTTGCTGTTCATCTTGAATTCGGCCGCTACCGTCCGGTACCTATCAATGTACAGTAATCACTTAATCGGGAGGACGAAGCTGCTGAATGGCTGCAGGCTCGGTTGCAGTGCATCACAACGTATGCTTCGTATACGTTCGTATGCGCAGATTGCTTTCCTCACAATCATTTGCACAATACAGTAGTTTGACTGTGCACATCCTGCCCGCGAACAATGTTTGTTCTCTGGTGGCTACAAAGGTAGGAGGAGTTCATTCATAGGCTGTGGCTTTGTCTCAGCTGTCATTGAGACGTGAAGAGCACACAGGTTTCATCTGAGTCGAAGATCAATGAAACACAGAGGGCAAGCAGAACTGAATCGTCCAGCGGGAATGGCATCAAGTCGGAAGGCGGGGAGAATTTGCTGATCAAAAGAAGTCTTTGAACATCTTTGAAATATTTTGTAATAGCGTTTGTAGGAGATGTTTGCATGTCGCCTTTCTGTATTTCTTGCATGCTGACCATGTGCACTCATCGTGCACTGCAAAGACGGTTTGTCCAGGTGAAGAGACCCTCGTGCTGGGAAATACAGAGAAGGCAAAGCTATTCGAAAACAACGGCAACAACAACAACAACAACAACCACAAACACAAACACAAACGCAATTAGTACTGTATAAACTAGTCTCAGTTTCAACCTATGAAGTTACTATGAAGATTATGAAGGTTGATCAATACAAATCAAAGACCACGCAGACGGTCAGTGATGGCCAGCAAGATCCAGCAAGTGTTGAACCACAAAATGTCACTCTGCAGTCAAACAGTGGAGACTGATGCCATCCCTTGTTGTCCACTTTTTGACATCGCATGCCATGTCTGAAGTTTCTAGGAGAGCGATGCAACGGCATCCCTTCCTATGTCACAGGCACTGGTTTCATGCCTTCAACATGACATATGCCTTCAATGTAAGGGGTACAAGCCGCTTGTGGGGATTGTGATGTCATGATTGCAGTATATTGCAGTCACCGTCACCTCCACCTTCAGGCTCTAGACGGATGCGAAGCTTCTGAAGTTGTGACCAACTCATGTGAAGGCGGCCTCTGGACCTGGTATGACCTGGTGAGAGGGGCCCATGGGAAGAGACTGGACCGTACTGGACCTCTGAGGCGAAGTGCCTGAAGTATCGCTGGACACCCAGCGGGTCAGATGAGGAACAGGATGGAACAGGGATCAACAGCCCAATTTGGATCCGCCTTGAGGTCTCCGTTAGCTGCGGGCAAGGAGCAAGAAGTTGAGATACCGCCCGCGGAGACTCAAGAGACTCAAGACCAGCACAATGAGCCCACTCCTGAAAGAATCAACATGGATCAACATGAATCAACATGAATCAACATGAATCAACAATGACTAACGTGGCGCTTCGTTTGCGCAGTTCCAGCATGCCATGACTGTGGGGATTCAACACAGTTCTCCTAAGGTCTGAACACCTGTGGGAGCCAGATCCTCAGCAGCGAATCTGCTGTGAACTCTCCGGATGCCGATTGCCGCCAGGTTTGTGGTGCAAGGCCACACTCCAATGGAGAACGCAGATCTGCCCGATACTGACCGCAAGACCATTTCCTGCTTCCCAAGTGCCCCAGTTGCAAGCCACAGCACGTAAAGCAGCTTTACTCAAGTCGAGGTACTGAAGCTATCGAATTTCCAACCGCTATGGCGCTATGTCTGTTTGATACACTTCCATAGACTGGTGACTCTTCAGCTGGAGTTCTTTGCAGGCAATGCCGTGGCCAAGCTGATAAGAAATGGAGTTGCCTGCGTGCCAAACTCGAACATCACAACAAAGACAGCAACTTAAAGAGGAATATATTTATTGTTTGATCTTCAGGTGTGCTATGCTTTTAGCTATACCTTCAACTATCTTCCGAACAGAAGTAACATTTTGGGGTCTTGCTGGTCCTGCTTTGTGAGGTCTGTGCGAGGGGACAGCGCGTTGATCCACGAGTGCCGAATCAAGATGATTTGGTGTTCCTCAGCAGCACCAGGGGCAGGTGACCGGGGAAAGTTGTCCGATCAGAACACGTATTTATGGGGGTGCACTGCTATCAAAGGAGCATCAACCAGATCCGACTTGACACCAGGGATCACCATCTTTGCAATGTCAATCAATATCAATCAATATCAATATCAATCAAATGAATGTTGGAGGTTCTAATTGGAGGTGGTGAGACTGGTGGAATCATGTGGAATCCTCTTGACTGCCCCAGCTGCCCAGCTGCCCAAGGCTTGCCATGTGTTCGTGGGGATCGCAAGGCCGATACTATTGATTACTATTGCCATCCATTGCTATCGGGTTACTACACCATCTGGTAATCAAATGTGGTAATGGACAATTTCTGATTTATAGTTATAGGTTATTTTTCCATTTAAATACATTTCAATCATTGATTTCAATGCCCCTTTATTTGCGTTTATTTGGGAATTTCCCCAGTCATGTTTGATTACAGAAGGGTGGCACGACTGGCTGCGTAGGTCGCGTTGCTCTCTATGGTGTCTTTGATGGCCATGGTCCAGCTGGTCACAGATGTGCTGCTTTGGCGCGAGGCTGCGCGATACTGTGCAGCTGTGAAGTCCAAATATGACAAACAAGCAATGAGATCCATGAGTTTTCTGGTTTTGTTTTGCATACCTAGTTTAGATATTCTGAGACAGACCCATTTCTATATAGATTTTTGAAACGCAATTTGATGATATTTGATATACACTGCTGCACTGCTTGTATAGCATTCAGCTTCGTGGTTTTTCTTTCCTGCAGGCTTCTTGCCAGAACGCATCTTCGGCGACCCTGATTTGCTTTCCTGTCCACGAGAGGTTTGCTCCTCGATACCACTGGCTGAAAATCCCATTGACTTCAAGGAACAGAAAGATAGCAATGCTTGGCAGTGGCAGATGCCGCTGTACCACTGGTACCACTGACAGTAAAGGTGCTCAAAGCAGCCTTCATCGAAACGCAGGCAGAGATGTTGAGGCTCTGATTTTTGGGTGTCATTTGAGGACATCTCTGGATTTTCGACATGGATAAGAACGACATCACCGTAGCGTGAGAAATAAAACATGAATAGTAATGTCTTAAATATCTTAAATTTACATTAGATCTTACCCATATATCTGGACCTTGGTTTGCAAACTGGACCCAGACACTTGGGAAATCATGGATGAGGAAAGGCTTCGCCACTGCAGGCTGGAGCCATCTGAATCGCTGAGCAGTGGATGCACTGCCACAGTGTCAGTGGTCCTGGAAGAAGGCCTCACTCAGCAAAAGGGGCCTGGAGTCTTAGAACCAGAAGTGACCAGAAGGGATCTGCAAGATGCGAAGGGATTGTGTGCCTATGAACATATGCAAACAACGAAGAAATATCGGTGTGAGGATTTGTGAGAGTAACCAGTATGCATTTCGTTATTTCATGATAGCATATCAATGCCTAATCAATGCATATCATATCAGTGATCTCATGCAATATCGACGGCGCATGATGGTGCCAGTTAATCATTTGGCCGTTTGGCGCTCAGGACAGAGCCTGGCATCTCGGACATGGCCTCAGCATGCCTCAGCATGCCTCCACATGCCTCAGCCGGATGTTTTGCAGCGTGCTTTGAATCGGGATGAATCGTGAGATATTGTACTTGAATCCATGTGACATTCAGAGACTGCAAGAAACTGAGCGTTTCAATATCACAAGGTTCACACTGCTCATGTGGGTGATTCTCGAGCAATCCTGGTCTGTGCCTTTGAACACCTTGGGGCTTTGTTCGTTCCTGAAAGGTCAAGATCAGCTTTGTCCAGCTTTCGGAAGATTTAGGAATCAGAATGGAAACGGCCCTGACTGAAGGCAAGAGTATCAGATGGTGCAAACGGGAGCAAGTGCTTCATAGTTGGAGACTCAGACTGACCAGCGAGGCTCTGACAGCACCACCGGTGCAAGCCAGGTCAAAGAGCTGACGAAAGACCATCGACCCGATGACCAGGATGAGGTGAGGGAGGAGAAAAAATGGGAGCCACCGAACAAGTGGCATGAGTCACAATCAGTGACAATAAACAATAATAAACATTATATATATATACGTATAATATAAATTGACCAGATTGTTTTACACTACGTCACTACGTATTGCTTTGCTGTTCTATGGTCAAGCTCTGCCTGAACTGCTCCAAGGCTCAGCGGGTGAAAGATGCAGGTGGCCACATACGCTTGGCGGGTGGAAAGCGTGCAGGGAGCACAGATGGAGCCCATGGTGCCGGCATCAGTGAACGCCTCTGGCGCGTCCGGTGATGTAAGGCCAGAGTTATCTGTGATGCTGTTCCTGGACATCCGGGCTTTGCGCAACCCAGACCTGTTTAGTCCAAAGATTCCAATCAGTTGCGGATCTTTCTTGCAGAGTTTCGTTGGTTCAGTTGCTAGATCTGTCGCTGGTTTTTCACTGAGAGTGGGATAGTCAAAGGATCAGACCGACCAGCTCTTCGCCACTGGTAAAATCGTTATAAATCCACAATATTTATGAATGCTTAACGATCAATTTCACTAAAACAACATGGTGAATCATGGTGATATATTGAAAAAAACATAAGGAACATATAGGAACATCATATTTCACCATGTTTCACCATGTTTCACCCAGGCTGACTCGCTCCCTTGGCCTGGCCATTGGACAAGACTGCGGCATCATAGCAGAGCCGCAGGTGTCAGAGTCGTTCATGTGTCAAAGTGCAAAAGGAAAGGCTTGGAAATCTTGGAAAGAATATTGGAGAAAATCTGTGTTTTTCCATGATTTCCCATATTTTTCCATGTCTTTCATAAGATGAGAATAATATAGACCATGGGTGTTTTCATTGACTTTTGCAACAAGAATTGCTGCCACACAACCAATCAATGCTGATTTGATCGAGGTTTCTTCAGTGCAGCTTCCGGGTGATGCAGAAGCACTGCTTGTTCTAGGCCGTCTCAAACTTTTTGTCCTTTGATCGATCGAGTCTTTGCTTTCTGTTAAACTTGCTTGGCTCGACTTCAGGCACTGATGGTCTTTTTGAATTCTGCGGAAGTCCTGCTGGCATGTTTCCTCGGAAGAGCTTTAAAGGAACCAATAACCAGTCTACGTCAGTCGACATCAGTCTACATTCTACAACCTGCTGTGGTTCTTTGATGTTTGGGTGTCAGACCGCACCGTGGCTGGGCACTTGCTGAAGCACGGTGTCAACGACAGAGCTCTGGAAGAGGAGCGCCTAACAGGATCGTTGTTTGAATACCCCCGTGTTTGGAAATCTAATGCGAGTACTACAAGACTCAATTACACATGACTTGTCACATGCATATATAAATGCAATGTTTGTCTGTTTAGTCTTATGGTTTCTGAACATGTTGTGAACAACGAACTGTTCTTTCCGCGGGCTTCATGCAGGTTGTACATGAGTCAATGGAGCTCTGGAAAGCCAATTCCTCCAACGGCACAGTTGCTTGGACCTCAGATCTTTACAACATTTATCTGACTAGTAGGGGACACTGCATTCGATGTCGGCAACATGTAGCTTTGTGGAAGACCCTGCCACTTCTGCGCCTTCCTGAAATACAAAGCAGATGAAGATTATGAAGACTTTTCTGCTTCATTTGCAGGATGATGCAACTGCTATTGCTGCTTCCTTGGGGCGTTTAGCAAAGTCTGGGAAGGAAAGTTTCCGAAGTTTCCGAAGCTGAATCCGGCTGGAGATGACCTGCCTGTGTGACCTGAGATCCAAGGAAAGCATGTTATCTCTTGGACAAAAATGTGAAAAAGTGATGAAACATGTCAAGCGGAATGCTGCCAGTTTTCGACTTTTTGGACAAGACTTCCAGATTTCCTTGTGATCAAAGGCACCATGTTCAATAAGTCTGCGCAGGGGCGCCAAAGAGTAAATGAACATCATCCCAGGGTCAATATGGGTCGAGTTCAGTATTTGCTGAAAAGGCAGGATCGATTAGGATCGGATTTCTATGAATTTCTTGCAGAGTGCATGTCAGGAGAGACTGGCCCATATTGATTGTAGATGCAACAATTGTAGCCCAATGACTTTTAGCGAAAGTGAAAAGGTTCACTCATTGCGAGCACACGAGGAGCATCGGAGCATCGGACCCGTGAAAGGAGGCTCTTGCCATGCCATGCCATGGATTCAGTTTTGAGGCAGCTGCATCAGGCTCGTGCCCGGCGATAAAACGTGAGGGCAGCATGCAGCACGCAGCATGAACAGCTGCTAGGAAACAAATCGAACAAGTTTGATCAAGTTTGTCATGGAGGATTGGTCAGAAGCAGATGAAAACTACATAAAACTACACAATCAACTGATATCAACTAATCGAACGAAGTTTAGAAGTCAAACTTCCGACAATATGGACAGATGGAAAAGCACAGGTGGGAAGAGTCAGAGAAGAGAAGAGAAGAAGAAAGAAGATCAAAAAAAGAAAGTCTTAGAAGAAAGAAGACGCAGGTGTGTGAAAAGGTAGAAATGTCGCGAATCACTGTGTTTTTCCGATGGTTTGTGGCTCCGGAGGGTCGAAAAGTAGGCTCGCTAAAGCGGGTGCGGAGCCATTTGGCCAGATGAGAGATGAAAAGTTGCACGCCGTCGTGGCGCGAAGCACTTTCCTAGTCAAAATGTACAAAGCACCTCAGCTTCGGGACGCTTTTAGAAGTTGAGATGTCGAAAAAGTGCACACCGTTGTAGCCCAAAGCACATTTCGAAGCCAAAAGTGTTAAAGATAGACGGTCTTGGGCCACTTTTGGAAGTTGAGATGTCGAAAAAGCTGTGGCACGAAGCGCATTTCCAAGTCAAAATGTGCAAAGCACACCAGCTCCGGACCACTTTTCGCACTTGAGATGTCGAAAAAGTGCACGCCGTTGTGGCGCGAAGCACATTTCGAAGTGAACATGTACAAAACACTACATGTTCGCGCCACTTTCGGAGGTTCAGATGTCGAAAAAGTGCGCGACGTTGTGGCGCGAAGCACATTTCGAAGTCAAAAGTGGAAAGGACTGAGGGGTTCGGAGCATTTTTGGACGTTCGGATGTCGTTTTGCGTGGCAGGCACAAGGGTTCTGCACCTTGCCAAAAGTGAGCAAAATGTGAGGGGTTTTGTAGCAGTTTCAACTACAACCACCACTACACTACACTACATTACACTACACTACACTACACTCCACTACACTACATCCAATTACACCACACTACACTACAACTACAACTACATTACACTACACTAATTACGTTGCACTACGCTAATCACATTACACCCCAGTACGCTACGCTAACTAAAACTACAACTACAGCTACAACTACAACTGCAACTACATAACACTACGCTACACTGATTACATTACACTGATTACATTACACTGCATTACACTACACCACACTACACCACACCACACCACACCACACCACACCACACCACACCACACCACACCATACAACTAGGCCCGCTACTTTACACTACACTACACTAGAGTACACTACATTACACTACCCTACATTACATTACGGTACACTCATTACACCACCTAATTGTAATCATTTTCCCGCGGGGCCGACTCATTACACTACACTCATTACAAATGCAACTGCGACTACACTACGCTAATTACACTACACCACAGCTACACCTCCACTACACTACAGCTACAACTACAGCTGCACTACACCACACTACATCCAGCAGTTGTGGGTGAGGTGACCAACCAGGTGACCACTGCAACCATTGCAACCATTCCAAAAAACACAGCTCTAACCACCTTTGGGTCCATCACTGGATTCGCTCTGCCATTCGTGATTCACAACAACCAACCTCTCCTATAGGTTTCCTATTTTTGAAACTTCCGCCGCCGCTTTGTGCGGCACTACTGGTATCAAATGTTTGCGTTGCACATATTACACTAGTTTAGGAACAATAATTATGACATTTTTTGATCCCACGCTGGTCATTTTGCACACTGCAACTCCTTTGGTCCGTTGCTGATGGCCCCGGTTGCTGGAAAGCTGGCTGGCCTTGCTACACGTTCCAGTGCAAGATTGGTTCGACATGGCAACAGTTGTTTACATAAGCATCTTGGAGCCAATCAGTATCAAACAAATGCACATTTATTCAGTTTATACATGCTTCTGGCTGGTCAGCGTTGATTTATGATTGATGCATACTTTATAGACATGTCTAGCCTAGAGCCCGCTCAAATGATCTCAGATGATTCTTGGTAAGGCACATGGCTTGCTCATCGAATGCTGCACCAGGCGGGCTACCGAAGCTTTGCAGGGCAAGTGTTGCAATATGTCACAATATGTCACAATATGTCACAATATGTCACAATATGTCACAATATGTCACAATATGTCACAGTCAAAGATGGTCAAAGATGGTCAAAAGGGTGGCCTGTCAGGATCCGAAGAGACTGGCCGATTGACCATCACCTCTCGAAAGGTTGTTGGAATCGGCCCACAAAGATCTTTGGACCTTGCAGGACGTGAGATCGGCATGTGGATGCAGCGGGGTGATAGCATAATTCTAGTTGAACCATATCCAACCATGAGCATCCGTTATGTACAGACTACTGAATTCACACCTGCAATGTCGATGGCAGCGACAAAAAATAAAGCAAAAACATTACCGTTCCACACCTGAACAAAGGGACAGGCAAGAAAAAATGTTCTAAAATCAAACGATGCTATTTGGTATATGTTCATCTTCCAACTCTTTCCAGAATGCTGTATTATGTATTTATTTATATTGTTATACTTTATACACTCTGTAATTTGTCATTTCAGGGTTGTCCTGCTCCATGTAATCCTAAAATGTGCACTGCTTGACAGGTCTTTACCTTTTTTTAACATCACTGGGAATGTCAGGAGCTTTCCTCCAAGATGTTCATTTGCGCTGCCCAAACTCGGTGCAGCTGACCCTAGAAGTCATCGGCAGCGCTCCTTTGAGCTCTGTGATGAACGCCTTAGCGTTTTGCAACAGGTGCCTTGGCTCGTCATTTCGGTGGAGGGTGTTGAACCACAAAGTAAGTCTGGGAATTTTGAAGCTTCAGGCCTAAGCCCATTTCGACAAGATTGGCAAGCATACTTTCATATGTTTTCCCACTCCCACAATGTGATAAGACCAACCTGATCAATAGTCAAACCAGACAGGGACTGACCCTTCATGAGTGAGTTCGCAAAGAATGGCCTCTTTCAGTAGGAATTCTCATGGCAGTCACACGTTCAATGCGTAATTCATCTGAGTTTGAACTTGCTCTACTTGACTGGATCGCTATGGATTGCTTCCGCTAGGTAGTTGGGAATGCAGACCTTATCAGTGCACCATGGAACCCTTGATGCAGGTCCCTGGGTGAAACCGCCTGGCGACTGGCCTTTGTGCCTTTGGTACGCGTTTTTGTTTACCGAGAGCCCGAGAAGGAGGGGGGCAAGCTACTTCTTGTCCATAGCCCATCCTATTTGAAAGCTGGTCCTGAAATTGCTGTCAGCTCCTCTGAGTATGGGATTAGAATTTGACATGTGCCAATGCATGCCATCCATGTGACATGTGTTTTCACATGTTTGGATTCCTGACAGATGGTTTCGCACCTGCGTCGTTCGCTGCGGATACAGCTGCGTGCTGTTCCTCTACATGCAGTGGAAGCAGCCAAAGAAAGACGAGATGCTGGAGTCATAGATGTAGACCTGGCCTTAGACGTGCATTGATGCAGCACTAGTGATCACTAGGGCAGACTAGGCAGAGCCAGAGAAGTGGCATGTCTTAGATGCTTGATCTCCGCCGGATGCATTTAATTGTTTATTTCGACTATGAAACACCACACGCATGGAGACACCAACTGCTTTCCTGCTTTTGATCTAAGCATTGTACCGCAAGCAGACTGTGTGTCTCACTCTTAGCTGAGGTCAGGGTTAGAGCCGACACCGATTTGAGACGCCTCAGCGGTCTTGTGAATTCACGCTTTCGGTTGGCAGCCCTTGGATTGGAAGAAACTCGCAGATCTTGCCGCTGTTTTGAACCGTTCTCCTTTTATTTCTTCTAACTACACCCATCACCTGTCCCCTCACATTTGCTTGTCCATCTCAGGAGCCTATTGTCATGGAATCCATGGGACGAAAAGCCATCGAGAAGATGGTGAAAGCCTTGGCTGCTGCGTGGCAACGCAGCGCTCGAGAGCACGAAACTGAACTCCCGGAATGTGCTTTCCATTGCTATGTAGAGCACCAACTAGTGCCAAGCCCCAGCTTGGAGCTGTACAGTGGAGTTCAATGCATTCTGCTGCCCGTCAGCACAGACTGGCACACGGCATTGAAAAGGAGTCATGCAGAATACTTTCCAGTGGTCTAACCTTTGGTTGGAGACACAAAGCAGATGAAAGCTGAGATAACTTTGGTTCTTCTTGTTTTGTCAAAGTCACCCCTGTATTGGGAAGCATAAGCAGACCTTTTACATCAGCCATGGATTTCAAATCCAGAAATGTGGGCTTTGTTGTTTGCTGGCAGCTGTCACATTTAGTAGTCATCCTGATTGCGAGAAACTTCCAACTCGCTGCGAGGTTCAACATAACAAGCATAACAAGCATTATATAATTTCAGAAGTTCAGCCAGACAAAGACTTTTGACTCTCAACACCCAGCTTTACCATTGGACCTTCACAATCCTTTTCCGGACTGCCTCGCTAGTTTTCAGTTTCCAGCATCGCATTCCGCAAAAAAGACAGTGAGAAATGCACCAAACTCTTTGGAGCCTCACAATTTGTTCAGATTGAAGCCAGCACAACTCCTTAGAGACAACACATCTTCAGGAGTCCACGGAGTCCACATAGGAACTCTGCCAACTTGTCCCAACTTGTCGCTTGAGCTGATAAGACGCTGAACCATCCGCAGGACCCTTGGAAAGGATATGAAAGGATTCCCCTGTTGAACCCAAGGTTGATGCACACGTGGTAGTACCATGTAGTACCATGTAGTACCATCGTTGTGTGCAAATAATGCTCAGTTGCCTGGCGGAGGTGTGGAAAAGGTCTCAGTGCAATGGCTCCAGATGAAGAGAAGGCATTCAGCGTGCTGCATTGTGCATCTGCAATCTTTAGATCAACTGTGGACAAGTCCTGCCACTTCAGGAGAAGGAAAGGATCATGTCGCTCCCGCAGCTTCAGAATTTCATGAAGAGAGACCCTGAAGCCAGGAGCACAGAAATCAGCATCAGCATCTCTGAGATGCGCAGGGTGGGGGCGCCAAGGCCTATGGTCCGGAGTTTGACCAGCAATGGTGGAGACCTCAGCAAACGCTCGAAGCTGCTTAATCGTGGTGCCATGTGCCGGGGTGCAGCCCTCGATGCGTTGATGATGTAAAAGGGTGCATGTTAAAATATGTTGAAATGATTTGAAATGTTGATCTACTGTATTCTACTGTACATGTTTTGGTGTTTTACAGGTCCCACTTCGACAGCCAGATGGAGATGTTCAAACTGAAGCCACAGAAGCCATCAAGTTCCTTTGGTGAACAGGCCAGGGATCATGGAGAATGGATGAGAATGGAAGGCCTTGAACCTTCACTTTTTTGTCCTGCCGCTTCACTTCACCGTGAAAACTACTGTGCAACTTACATCCACTTAAAAAATCATCCACAATCCCTGGCCCTACAGCTTTGATCAAATCATCTGAGATCAACAGAGATCCACTCAGCTGCACCGATGGATCAGCTATGTGAGAGGTGATGTTCTTGGCTCATGTGGCACCGAGTTTCCCTGAAAAGGCCAAAGTCGTGTTCTCAGTTTTTTTTTGCCTTGAGGATGTATGGTATGCCAAACAGGCACACATCATACATCATCATACATTCACGCAACTTCACACAGTGATTAAACGTGATACGCGATCAATAGACACTGACTAAAAGATCGGGAATAGACAGACATCCAACAGATTCACACGCACGATGCATTGATGCTTCGCATCCGCCTGTGTTATACATGCTTGTGAAATATCTCATGATGTCACATGTCTCTTTTCATTTGTCTACCATGCAGTCTTTTCCCTACGTCGATCCTGAGGCATTGCCGGATCTTCTGATAGGTCAACGCCTGAACTTCTTTTGTGCCACAATGATGCCATGAAAATCAGAAAACCGCTCCGAAAAGCCAGTGGTGTTGTTCCTTCTTGGTCCTCAGGGGCCTTGAGTGACCACTTTGAAGTGATGCACAGCTCAATGCGATCAACGCTGGTGCAGGCAAAATCTTTGACAGTTTGCATGATCGGCATATGGACAAAAAAATGCAAAACAACAAATTTGTTTGCATTACATTGTTATAACATGTTATAACATGTTATGACTACGTAGGCCTGCTAGTAGCATCTGAACAGGGTGACATCAGACCATTTCATCACTTCCACGACTCTGAGCTGCAGGCCTTGATATTGCTGCGGAATCGAGACCAGCTGCTGCCTCGAAACGCCTTCACGTGCCGGTCACTGCGCTATGTTGTGCTGTGCTAAGGTTTCCGTGTGCGAAGACACTACCGGTCTACTTCAAGCTTTTCCGGTCCCAGGTCCTGCAGTTGTGACTTGTACCATCTCATGCCACTCGTGACTTCCACTCATCGGACAATGTTGAGGACAAAGCTTTGAGAAAATCCATCTTCAATCACATCGTGCGTGACATCGCGCACATGAACCAGAAGACAAAGAATCAGAAGGACAGATCCTCATGGCGCGGTTGTGCAAGATTTAGCAATACCTCAGCTTCATCGATTAAACATGATATTGAGGTCAACTATGAGCTTCGAGACTTCTTCTTCGCACATTTGAAGGAAACTGATACCGAGGTCTGTCTTGATCAATGTTCGAAGTTTGGCCTTCCATGAAATTGAGATCTATTACTGTACCGACCGGCTCAGCAACCGCACGGCTATTGGCAGGTATGCCGACATGCCTGCGCTGTCTTTATCACCATGTGACCTTCCTGCTTTGAAGTGAAGTTCAAGGGAGATATTCAGGCCACAAATAAAATACTTGGCAAGCCACACCGGCCCTTTTTAAGCCAACTTCAAACTCAGGTTTGCCATTTATTGTTTTTCCAGATGTGGGTCCAAGCCTCAACAGATTTACCAATCAATCCTCAAAGGTACCGCCAGAATGCTGCTGCCTCAGAAGTGTGAAAGAACTCTGCCTTCGGCAGCAGATCGCAAAAAAACACACAAGGTGTTTCCAATTCTTTGGCCTCGGTTTGGCCTCGGCCATGCATCCATCACCTCTCCCAAAGCACTTCTTCTTTTGCCCGAAAGGTGCAAGACTTGCACTGTCGGTTGAGGTCTGGTCAGATACACATGTGGTGAACCTGATGAGTGTGCAGCTTTGAACAGGGACACACACCGGGCTGTGAGTTGAACATGTACAGAATGTACAGGTCGTAAGAGAAAAAGTCTTGCTAAGAAACTTTACAAGACCCCAACATTTTGACCTCGCAACCAAACATAAGCCAACATGGTTTTGCAAGTTCCTGTTGCTGTAACCCTTGATAGCTCAGGCTCGGGCTTGCTTCATCCAGATCTCAAAGTCGCTGCTGCCAGGTACACAGCTATTTCAAGATGACCAGAACGAACCTAGCTGTGTCTGACATAGACTATATCATCATATCATGATAGCATATGATAGCATTGTAGTGGCCACAATCACCATCAAGCTGCCATAACAGTTCCAAACTATTGCATTGAGCTGGCGAGCCCAAGGCCTTGGCGCATTTGTTTCTGGGCAACAAAACAAAGGTGGGATACGGTGGGATGAGCTTCGCGGCTGGAGTCACCTGGAGAAGCTTCAGCTGTTGTGATACGATGTGTTGCGGTTGCTATCACCTGTTCAGGGATTGGAAGGCATCCTGGATGAGAGTGATGATGAAGACGAAGCAGAAAACATCACGGAGGTGGATGCAACCAGATCAGATCATTTGCAGATCATTTGCTGTCTGTCAACGTTGCTATGAGGCTGTGACTGGCATTGTTGGCGCCAAGAAGACCGGAAACAGAGTCAGAAAACTGAAGAGGGCCAAAAAAGCAGCCTGGCAAAAGGATGGCCATTCTGGCAAAGCATGCTGCTATTTCTGGTATACTGTATGTGGTATCATTCTGGCAGAGTTGACAGCTTTCACCAGGGCACTGACAAAGATCTAAACACCTTTACCCAGTTTAGCCTAGTTTGAAGCTTGAGGGTAGGGACAATTCACTCCCGTTACTGTGAATTAGGCAGCCAAGAAAGCTGCTGCTGCCTCAGAACATGCTTCGTTGAGACCCAGGAAGTTCTGATTCACGTCCCATTTTTACAAACGACATTCAGTTTGTCATAGTTTGTCTATACTTTTGATTCCGTTATGGGCAATCCAAAGCAAAGCAAATTGGAAGCATCAGCAGTGCAGCAGTGCGCTGCACTTTGCCAAGCGAGTTCTGCGATTCCCCAAGGCCAGAAAAAATGGGAAGAAAGGTTCCAACGTGGTGAGCTTTGTGGCCATCGTCAAATGCTTAGACTCTGGCAATATCTCAACATATCTCATATATATAGAATGGGCTAACGCCCTGGTGCCGCCGACCCCCTTTTCAGGGCGGAGCGGCGGGGAAAGGTCAAAATGGCCCACATGCGCACCAATCGTGCAAATATTGTAGAGTTTTTGAAAGTCTAG
>Ga0126342_10007650_pt1 | contig 19336 bp, 9 predicted proteins | sample Cyp1metagenome_FD_92528 | JGI IMG/M metagenome (GOLD analysis project Ga0126342, IMG submission 92528) | Coral microbial communities from Lord Howe Island, Old Settlement Bay, Australia - Cyphastrea 1 metagenome | ecosystem: Host-associated > Invertebrates > Cnidaria > Coral ... | reverse complement strand
GGCCAGCTCTTGCTGTCGATCTATGCCGCCAATCCCAAGGCCACCGTGCGGATGGTGGTGCCAAAAGACCTGGCACCCTGGTGGCAACCGCCATCAGAACCACCACCAGCTGCACCCTGGCTGTGCTAAAATGGCCATGGGGCATGACGATATGTCTTGTGCAGCGATATGGAAGAAGGACTTTCATACGTCCAGGTCTCTGCAGGGACAACTCATACAGTGCTTCTCCGAAGTGATTGCCAGGCTGTAGCTTTCGGAAAAGGGTATCCCAGCAAGATCGCAACATTAAGTTTACGAAATGACGTATCCCAGCAAGATCGCAACAATAGCCTAAAACTGCCCCAATCATATCCCAACAACACCGCATTGGAAATTGCCACCAATTTGATGCATGTTGACTTCCTTGGTTTACACTCCTGGTGGGCGGAATGAAGATCACAATGATCAAATTTCTTACATTGCGCAAGTAGGGCAAGGGTCAAGAACAGGCACACCAAAATGGTGTGTACCTACAAAAATGAATAGGTAAATAAATATATTTGTGTTGATATTATATATATATTATATATATATATATATATATCAATATATATATTAATTATATATATATATTATGTATATGTAATTATGTACAAAATATGCGTAAATTGTCAGAATCAAAACACATAGGCCATAGGCCCATGGTGCGTACCTAGATCACTGATAGAAGGTTCTGATTTTGTTGGCCCTGAAAGGTTGTTGGCCACACCTAGTCACAGACCCCCGGGGGACCCCGCAGCCCAGGCAGGTCATTTTGAAGGAAGGTGTTGTTGAGGCCAGGATCAATCTGCAGATTCTGTAGCTGGAATTCTGGTTTTTGCAGCGATACCAATTATCGTCCTCCTATGAAATTTGGATGTTTTACTACCATGTTTTACCCAAGAAAACTTTGAGAGCATCAAACTGTATTGGCATTTGCTGGGTGGATGGTTGATACCATGCATGGCCAGCATTTGGTGATGAGAAGAACCGCCCTGGCAGCCCTGGCATGGCTAGCTGGGAAATCCAGCGAAATCACCGAATGAAGTTGGTAGTTATTGTTTTTTAATGGGAACATCATCCACAACTGGCCCACTTGTCATTGCCATGTTCGACTAGAATTTATTCTTAAAAAACAATTAAGATGACATGATTTTTATCTTCCCAATAAATTGCAATATAAAAGATGGTTTATAGTTAAGATAGTCAGATCTGAAATTCCCAACGTATTTTGAGCGGAAAATTCGTTGGTCTGACAGATGTGCTGTCCATCCTTGGATGAGCCCAATGGCCCAATGGACTCCGGAATTGTCCAAGGTGGTTTTTCTTTGTCCCATGGTCAAGAGTTGAATCACATAATGTAGTTGGTGGTTTGGAACATGAATTTTATGTTTCCTTTTTTTGGGTTAGTAATCCCAACTGACTTTCATATTTTTCAGAGGGGTCGGTCAACCACCAACCAGATATAATGTAGTTACCCACAAAAGGGAAGTGGTATCTACCCATTTGAAGGTGGGCTACAATAGAACTCAATCGAACCAACAAAAAATGGGTTTATCTACAACCGACAGGGTCAATGATTACCAATACAACGGCCAACTGCTGTACTTGGGAAACACTTTTAAAATGGTTTAACATGGCTCAACAATAACATGGGGATGGGTAAGTACCAACCGGCCACTTTCTTCTGAGCATCCACAGCCAGGATCCAGTGATCTACATTGTCCGTTCAGGCACAAGGAATGCTGTGGAGATTTAAGGGTTAGGATGCGGCAAATCACATCAGGATTTGCGAAACATGTCTAGGTCAATCTTACATGGATACCAACTAATCCTTTAGTCTTTTGGTATTAATGGGAATATGTACGTTCACCAGCAAAAAACCTCGCTTTTTGAAGGGTATCTATCTAAGATTGGCAAGGCTGTTGGCAATTTCATTGGTTCAACATGATCACCGCGTGATAATGGCAACCTCTGGGTGGGTGAAATATCAACTAATTTCCCCGTTTTCTTTCGTTTGATTCCTCTGAAGACTCCCTTGCAATGCTTATGTTTGGGTCTTGGTGCTTCAACATGTTCAACCATCAACTCCTTAATAATAACCGGTAACATCAACATACCCTCGTAAACATTCCCACGCTATTGCCATGTTTGTAGGTCGCTGAACAACCAACCCAGAATCAGTTTCCGACCCGGGCAGTCCTTCAGGTCACTTGGACATCCTTCGACGATCCATGCGGCCACATAGTGCCGGGGCAGGCGTCAGCAAGGGCACTAGTTTGTAATTGTACAAGTAATGATGTGTACGGAAATGATCGATATATGATATATGATATATATAATATGCACACCCTATCACACAATTATACTTACATATTACATATCATACATGGAGAGATAGAGAAATTGATAAATATAGTTTTATCCATTATACATATGCAGACACATATATTCCATTTCTGCTGATGCGCAGGTTTGTTGTTTGCTCTTTGTTGCATGTGCTACGTATCATTTCTTCATGGTTTCAATCATGTTCAATCCCTTCGTTCCATTCTCACAAATTCGATTGAGGGGAGGATTTCTTGCTGAAACTGCATCTTGATGATTCATCCCTGTAGGGAGAATGTATGAATCACTGGTATAGTTTCCCTACATGTGCCATATTTTCCCATATTTTCGCTACCTTTGACCTACATAACTCGTATCACCCCAGGGGCCCACCGCTGGAGCGGTGAGCGCAGGCCAGTCGCAAGCGCGCAAGCAGCTACATCGTCCTGCCAGTGCAGGCGGCTCGTCATACCATGATTGAGATTGTTGATGGTCAATGGTAACTTGATTGATAATCTGTCTATATTGATTTATTGATATTACAGCCCTGAACTTCTCAGTTCTCGTTTAACTGGCACCTTCGCAAAGTGCTCGTTTCCCACTGCCTTTTCACAAAGTACTTTCAAAACTGGTTGATTGATCATGCCTGCATTCCCTGTGCATCATGAGATTGCTCACGTGGGAAAGGCTCAAAATGCTCACTATTGATCACCTGGAGAATATTATTCATAACCATATCAAACCGTGCATCCATTATCTTTTTTTTTGGGAGCATCAGCGATTGATTTCACTCTTCAATGAGAATCTGGTGGTGTCAACAAAAAAAACGTGATAGGTGCGTGAAAAACCCGTGATTTTGGCGTGAAAATGAGTGAAAAAACCGTGATTTTATGGTCACTTCCAAGCGCGTGAAAATTGCAAGATTTCCTCATGCAACTGGCAGCCCATCCACTCATAGCTGTCTAGTGCCACACCCAGAAGTCACAACTAAACCCAATCATTGCCCGTTGCTTCACGCAACCAGCCTTCTTGAACCAGTTTCGGGGAGTGCGGCTGATTTAAGCCCCATAACTAGTTAATTGCGTACATAGCATGTACGTCATGGTAAGTGAAACCTATATATACAAATATTTTGAGTTCGATGGGATACGTTGATAAGTACAGATACTTGTGCACGGTATATATATATATATATATATTTGTACATAATATGATATTTATTACATGGCATTACTGCATTGATTATATACTTGAAAATAGATGCGTATCGGACATTATCGGACGGGTCTAAGGGGATGTTTCTTCTCCTGAAGGGATAAGACCTTATCGACACATGAAAAAAGACCAAGAGGTTTGGTCCTCAAGTGTTCACTGCGTTGTCCAAAACTCTTGTGCACAGACATGTATGATTTCATTCACTTGTGCCCTGATGCTTGCATTGCATCGCTACGGGGGCCCATTGTCCCAGAACTCCAGTCAAATTCCAAGTAAGCCCAGCTATACATGTACATATCCAGCCAGAAACTTGTTCCAAGTTGAATGGTTAATGGATATTACCGACTTATAGATCATATGATATGATATATATGATGAATAGTCTACTGCATCCAGTTATAGTACATCTCAACAAACTTTACTGCAAGCTTCCCAATTTCTCGACTGGTTCGCAGGTCGACCCCGGCCCTTCATGGCACCCAGGGAGGTACAATTCGGCAGGCGCCCAAGTTGTGTGTTTTGCTTTAGTCGGGGGTAAACTTCCATGGGAAACACATTGGAAATGATCTGGTGGATTCCCCATAGCTATGTTAACTCATTGTAGGATTTAAGACAAATCTACCTATGATATAAGTTGAAGATCTACGCACAATTACACAAATATGTCGGTGTTTGTGATGTTAGATTTAGTCTTAGTTGCGTGTCAGAAGGTGTTGCTGCATTTTTTAGATCTTCCCATAAATTTTGTCATGTGTATGACATCGCTTTCTGGTGAAAACCATGGATTCCTGCATGTGAAATTGGGGTACCCCAGAGCCACAGGTTTCTCATCAAAACAGCGCATCATTTGCATGATTTTGGGCATGATTTTGGGGATCCTCACTTCAAGAACCCTCCCCCCCAAAAAAATGGATGTGCCGCCGGACGACCATGGCAGGCTGGGCAACCATGCCATTTTTTGTTCCCTCAGCACCTTGGGGTTGAAATACCCAGCCGCTCAGCCAAAAATATGGGCTAGCCTCAAGTTGGTGCCCCCTAGCTAAGTTGGTTTATAACTCCAATAACTTTGGTTTATATATGGTAGATATGATATATCTAGAATTACTATGGTTTATTCCTGGGTTTATAAACCAACTTATACCTGGGTACCAACTTGTGGGGGGAAGGGTCCTGCGCTTGTAGTGGATTTTTGAGTTGGCGCAGGAAGGATTAGGAAAGCCGGTTTTGATCAACGGAGTTGCTTTGACAAAGTCGGATGGTTGTCCAAGCAGGTTAGTGAACATTGGCTCTTACGGTAAACCATCCAGGATGTTGCTTCACTACGTGGTGTCAATATTTGCAAATATAGCAGTAGATTGATAGATAGATGATACATACCTTACCCCTGCACATGTCGGTAAATACATTCGTTTTGATGTCCTTTTTAGGAGTTTAGTTGTATACTGTTTATGCATTTAAATTTAGATGCGTATATAACATAGATATACTGTGCATGTGTAGACATATATATATAGACAGATAGATTTGTTTAATATATATATAACTATATCATTGTATCTATCTATCTGTCGACCTATCTATATATCTAAAAGTTTATTTATTTATCTATCTATCTATCTAGCTATCTGTCTAGCTATCTAGCTATCAGTCTATCTATCTATCTAGCTATCTATCTATCTATCTATCTATCTATCTACTTATCTACCTATCTACCTATCTACCTATCTACCTATCTACCTATCTATCGATCTTTCTATCTATCTATCCATCCATCTATCTATCTATCCATCCATCTATCTATCTAGCTATCTATCCATCTATCTATCTATCTAGCTATCTGTCTAGCTATCTAGCTATCGGTCTATCTATCTAGCTATCTTTCTATCTATCTATCTATCTTTCTACCTATCTACCTACCTATCTACCTATCTACCTATCGACCTATTTATCTATCTATCTATCTATCTACCTATCTACCTATCTACCGACCTACCTATCTATCTATCTATCGATCTACCTATCTACCTATCTACCTATCTACCTATCTACCTATCTATCTATCTATCGATCTACCTATCTACCTATCTACCTATCTATCTATCTATCTGTCTATCTATCTGTCTGTCTGTCTATCTAGCTATCTAGCTATCTAGCTATCTATCTATCTATCTATCTATCTTTCTACCTATCTACCTACCTATCCACCTATCTACCTATCGACCTATTTATCTATCTATCTATCTACCTATCTACCTATCTACCTATCTACCTATCTACCTATCTATCTATCTATCGATCTACCTATCTACCTATCTACCTATCTATCTTTCTTTATATCTATCTGTCTATCTATCTGTCTATCTATCTATCTATCTATCCATCTATCCATCGATCTATCTATCTATCCATCCATCTATCCATCGATCTATCTATCTATCTACCTATTTACCTATCTATCTATCTATCGATCGATCTATCGATCTACCGATCTACCTATCTATCTATCTATCTGTCTATCTATCTGTCTGTCTGTCTGTCTGTCTATCTAGCTATCTATCTATCTATCTATTTATCTATCTATCTATATCTTTATATTTCCTTCTCGTTGTTAAAGGCTCCATCAGGTTGCCTGTCAGCCTCGCTGCCAGGAAGAGTTCAGCCTCAAAGTGTCCTCGAAGGCCGGAAGTTCCCTGAAAGCCTTGACCATGGAACCAATGAGTAATGGTTAGTAAATACTATAAACAAACTGGTTACTATAAATCAGTCAATAAACTGGTTTACCATGTTACAACGTACAGATTTCTGAGTACTTCGTTGAAGACAAGACTCTTTGTTAGTGCCAAAGCCGGAGCGTCACTCGAGACGGAGGAGACGGCAACGGAATCTTCATGCAAACCATCCCTCCAAATCATCCTGTTCTTGTACCACTAAATAACCTATACGATCCTATACGCTCAACAGAAGACCACCTATTTAGCCCCTATACAAGTGATACAGTAATGCAATGTCATTTGCAAACATGGCTAGCTGGGAAACAAATGTATCTCATGATCTCCACCTAGAATCACCCGTACATCTCTATGAAATTGGGGGTCAAACCTCCAACGAAATCTCCAATTTCTATGTATATATAAATATATGATTTCACCAATAACCAGTAAATGTCTATGATATCTATGATCTATTGGTGATCTATATATATATATTATTGTTCTTTGATGTTTTTTTTTTTATATATCATATCAACCATACTGTATCTATTTATTATATTATTTATCAACCATACATATGTTTTATCTAATTGATATGTATGGTTTTTGGGGATCATATGGTTTTGACCTCCCAACAAATCCATCGAGTGTCACCATCGCGGCCCGGGAAACCTGGAGGTCTGCAGTGTCTTCGTTGCCCGAGAGGATGACCTCGAGGCGCTGCCGGAGCGCGTTCGGAGACCCAACAGGAGACCCAACGGGAGACCACGGACGGTGGGCTGGAGAATATGGCTGGAGATGGTGTAATGCACATATATATATATATATGATGTATATATATATCATATATATATATATCATATCATCTCATATCTAGGACTTTATCTATGAAAAATCCATACATTATCTACGAATTATCCATATTACCCTCTGGTAAACATACAAAAAACTTTGGAAAAACACAATTTTTAATGGGTAGATCAACTATAAATGCGATATGTTCAACAGATTGTTAATGGAATACTCTCTGGTTATTTAACATAGCCATGGTGTAGATGGCCCATAGAAATAGATGGTTTACCGTTTTTAAAAATGGTGGATCTTTCCATGGCTATGTTAGATAACCAGATGGTATATATATATCACCATACATACCTATATCATATCATATCATATCTTTCAAAACTATCATATCATATGTATGTTTATGAATTTGATATTTTTCATATCATTGCATGCAAAGTGCTTATAGATTATCAAGCACTCTATCAGATTCATATCAAGATAAAACGACAACATTGATGATTAAGAAACGCAATGTTTATGATATTAAACATGGTTTTGTTTGTTTGTTATATGGTTTTCAGATGGTGGTATTTGTCAGGTTTGCTGGTGTGGTGATACGCCAAGGAGCCAAGCATCGAAGTTCCTACCTGATAGTTTTGATGCTGGTATTGTGAAATATAGACGTTGAAATTTAATACTAGTGGTAAATGGCTAGTAATAGTATCCACTTTCAAAGTTGGACCTGACTAAGATTAAGATAGATGGGGGTAATCGCAAGCGATCACAGCCATTTTTTAGTTTGTATGGACACAATAGGCGAACTTGGATTTTGATGTACCTCAAAGTGGATGATTCTTAACGACAATGGCAGACCTCACTATAGATGATGCTTCGTAAGAGCAATCACTCCATAACATGGTCGATTTTCATGATTGAAACTTGATGTAAGTTGCACTTTGCCAAGAGCATTGATCTTCGGAAGTTTGGGTATTTCTTGGGGATAGAGATCAGGGATGATCACTCAACCAAGGCTCGGGGCCTTTTAGTAAAATCACCCATGCCTGTACAAACACGTGGATGCACCGTGAGAATTCTCAACCTGACCTCCCAACTTGTTGATGTCATGACTGTCTGAAAGCTAGGGATTTCTGCCCCATGAGGCTGCTTTGGCCACACAAATTCATGTTTCAAGTCTATGCAAATCTGTGAAACTGGAGCTCAACGTGCAACAAAAAATTGGCATTGGGCCGATATTTCAGGTTGGCAAGCTGTGGCAAGTCAGTCAGGTGACGAATGTACTAACAACCAAGAAATGCATATTTGATACCCGAATCGGAAGACGGTAAAACTGACAGACTTACACAAATTTGGAATTGGACAAAAAGCATGTTGTCCGGCAATATCTCCCTTCAAACAACCCTATCCCGGTATCCCATTGTTTGTTGGAAAGTCACTAAGAAAAGATGTCTATTGGTGATTCGGGGCCTGAGGTCATGAAACCTCTGTTGGCTCACATCCGGCAGGTGGGGGATGGGAAGGCTACGGCCGCAGTTTTTTTGTTGTTTGTCTATGTTTACTTATGTTGATTTAGTATTCACAATCCAATTCATTCCAATTCTAGATTTAATCGTTTAGTATTCACCATCCAATTCTAGATTTAGTCATTTAGTATTCACCATCCAATTCTAGATTTAGCCATTAAGTATTCACCATCCAACTCTAGATTTAGACATTTAGTATTAATCATGCAATTTTAGATGTAGTATTCCCCATCCAATTTTGGATTTAGTATTTAGTATTCACCATCCACTTCATTCCAATTCTAGATGTAGTCATTTAGTATTCACCATCCAATTCTAGATTTAGTCATTTAGTATTCACCATCCAATTCATTCCAATTCTAGATTTAGTCATTTAGTATTCACCATCCAATTCTAGATTTAGTCATTTAGTATTCACCATCCAATTCTAGATTTAGACATTTAGTATTAATCATGCAATTTTAGATGTAGTATTCCCCATCCAATTCCAGATCTAGTCACTAAGTTTTCACCATCCAATTCATTCCAATTCTAGATGTAGCCATTTAGTATTCACCATCCAATTCTATATTTAGTCATTTAGTACTCTCCATCCAATTCTAGATTTAGTCATTTAGTATTCACCATCCAATTCTTGATTTAGTCATTTAGTATTCGCCATCCAATTTTAGATTTAGACATTTAGTATTAACCATGCAATTTTAGATGTAGTATTCCCCATCCAATTTCGGATTCAGTATTTAATATTCACCATCCAATTCATTCCAATTCTAGATGTAGTCATTTAGTATTCACCATCCAATTCTAGATTTAGTCATTTAGTATTCACCATCCAACTCTAGATTTAGTCATTTAGTATTCACCATCCAATTCTAGATTTAGTAATTCAGTATTCACCATCCAAGTCTAGATTTAGTCATTTAGTATTCACCATCCAATTCTAGAATTAGTTATTTTGTATTCACCATCCAATTTTAGATTTAGTGATTAAGTATTCACCATCCAAGTTTAGATTTGGACATTTAGTAGTCATCATGCAATTTTAGATGTAGTATTCCCCATCCAATTTCGGATTTAGTATTTAGTATTCACCATCCAAGTTTAGATTTAGTATTCCCCAACCAATTTTTTGCGGGGTGTTCCATTTTGATAAACAATCTTTTTTGGGGGGATGAATATCCAGAAATCCCAGCTATTTTTGGAGCTCACCAGGGTTCCAGGGTTATGAGAAAATGTGGCCAAAGTACATTAACCCAATAAATATGAATCAATGCCCACTAGTACAGTATTTAAACATGTTTGGGTGTCACTTTCGCAAGTGTTGTCTACGGTGATGTCTGACATGAAACATGTCTTAGATGCCACTGGCGCCATGGAATCCATTTCACCCTGAGATCATTGTGATATGAGAAGGGACCAGTTGGTTCCGGTGGTCCACACACTGGGAGAGTTAACCAACCAAAATGAGGATTTGACTATAGGGATTTTAGGTACCCTCTGGTAAACTAACATAACTATAGAAAATCACCATTTTGAATAGGTAGATCAACTATAAGTTGGATATTTTCAATAGCTATGTTAAATTACCAGAGGGTACATTTTGGGATACGCATGGTTCCAATCTACACGTACTAGCATCTACTATCATCTACTTGGCATTTGCTAAATTTCTCTGACACCTCAGGAGGGTTTCAAAATGCATAAAATGTGTGTGTTTGTCAACGGAGGGTACATTTCCCACCACTTTTTCTTGGCTGTCATGGAAAGACGTGCTATGATACTCGTACCATGGGATGAGATAACAATCTTACTCAAGGAATGGTGAAGTACTGTTCTATTTTGTTCGTTATTACACAGTAGACCCATGAACTGCCAATTTTCCTAGAGTACATTCCCATTTTGGGGACCTATGTATTCAAGTCTTGGTTTCATGGAGAGGCCTTGCGACCTTTGCTGTGCTATTCTGGCGCCTATCAGTGCAACTTGGCGGGCCAAACTGGGGCCAGATGAAGGCGTTGGTAAATATGCTAGTGGCACATCTGTTCGATGCTGATGGTAGATTCATCAGTGTTGACACTAAAACTACTTGTATACAGATAATATAACTTAATACATGGTTTTTCAATGTTATATAAAAATGTATATATTATATTTTATATGTATACATTATGTATATTATATGTATATACGATATATTTATGTATATATATATATATATATAATAGATGAAAATACAACTGGTGAACCTATCTACAAGAGCAGTTGCTTTTCCCCATTGGCCAGGCAAGGCATTGCGAGGATCCCAAGATCATCCGAAGAGTTTTCTATATACTAGGTCGAACGGGCGTACGACCATATTTGTTGGTTGATTTTTGAACCTACTAGATCATATGGTGTGTATTTATACATATATATATATAAATATACATATATATATGTATATATATATGTGTGTATATGTATATATATATATATATATATATGTATATGTATGTATATATATAATCATATGGGAATATGCGTTGTTTTATTTATCAGTGATAGATTTTTTTATTTTTGTGCATCCATAAATTTGTCCATCCCAGGGGTCCATCCCATCGTATCTGTTTCATCGCAAAGAAACCGAAGGTTTGGATCAGCTGATCTTGGAAGATACCAAGGAGGTGTGCTGATCTCGACGTCCAAGGGTCCAAAGGGATGGATAATGTGTTTCATCAATAGATAGTTACCCCCTGGTAAACTTTCACATAACGAACTGGAAAATAGTGGTATAACCATAGGAAAACCATAGGAAAACCATAGGAAAATGGAGGTTTACCCTCTGGTTATGTCTAACATAACTATATGGAAAGATCCACCATGCTATTAATGGGTAAATCCACGAACTATCAATGGCCCATTTTCAATAGCTATGTTTGACAGAACCAGAGGGTAGTAAATGGAATACCATTTGGTAAATTAACATAGCTATTGAACATATCGCAGTTATAGTTGATTTACCCATTAATAGAATGGAGATTTTCCATAGTTATGTTAGTTTACCAGAGGGTAATATGGATAATTCCTGGATATTCCTGGATAATGTATAGATATGATTACTGGATATGGTCGGATTTAATGGATACAATATGGCTCATGGAAACTTCAAACCAAGTTTATTATCAATATTTTCATGGATGTATATATATATAATGATTATGGTTGTTCATATTTTGGATGATAACATTGATCATGGACAATTGTATAAACCACCAAAGACGCTGGTTTTTCTGATCTACTTTGGATGATTTCGGGAAAAAGTTGGTCGCGAACCAACGATGGCCTCCAGGATGAAAAAACCACCGTGGATCCGATTTCCAGTGGATGATCCGTAACTATCAATGGACCATTTTTTTTCAGTGGTGCAATGTGGTGCCTGCCCCAGTGAGCTAAATTGCGTTCAGTTGGTGCATAGCTAACTCAAATTTCACTATGGTTGATTAGGTAGATATATTGACATACTATTCCTATGGTTTATAAACCAACAAACATAACTGGGGGGTACCACTTTGCTATGTAAGAAATTACGAAAGGCATCCAAAGGCCCTTAGGCTAATCCAATAAATCAATATAAATCGCTAGTTGGTGGTTGCAAGTTACTCGCAAGTCACGAAAAATAGGGACGAATAGAGGAGCGACCACTACAGCCGACCTGAGTCTAAACATGTCTGGCATGTGCGAAACCACCTCGAAATCGTTGTTATTTGTTGACGATTTGGGGCTTGCAGTGGACAACAATTTGCAAAGACAACATGGGAAGATGAAAAGGATTTGGGGTGATGCAAGATGTAAGCCAAAAACAATTTTGGTAAGATTAATGAAGGTGATGAAAGCACACTAGAACAACGGGAAGGTCAAGAAGAAGAGGACATTGAAAGTGGAACTGATTCAATCCATGCATAAAGTTGGACGTTTTGCTACCGAGACTTCCTCATACCAGAGGCATACGCAGATGGGACAAGACGAGTGATCTTGGATAGAACTCACTTGAAGGCGGAGAGTACAACAGGACATTGGCCACTGAGAATGTGTAAGAAAGGATTCTATAGAATGTTTTCCACGGATACGGAATCCAATAGATGCTTGCATTGGCCAGGCGTTCAATCTCCAGTTGGTGCCAACATGTTGATTTGGACTGGCAGTAGAGGATGACAAACATTTCATTTATGTCTACACGTATTTTTTTTGTTGAGATCAGTTTGGTGATATTCAAAAGCGATTCCATGTGACATGTTCCACTGGGGAAGATTGGTGCTTTGTTCCGGGGCAAACTTGGTTAGCCCAAAGTTAGATGATTGAACACTGAACAACAAAGCCAGCCCAATTTCTTCTTGCACAAGGTTCAATTGCTGTTGGACCCTGTTGTTCAATCCTTTTCATCTCGCTTCTGTCAGGACTCCGAGCATGCAGCTTTACTCTGAGCTCCGTAGGTCAAGCCAAGTTGACCAGGCGGCATCAGCAGGTATACGTCCTTCATGGTCGAAGCTTTCGATTTTCAAGGAATCAATGAACAGTGTAGCAACGTAGACATTGTATACAGAGAAGCATGCTAGTGGTGACTATAGGAGGTTGCAACAATACCAGGTTGGTTACCATCTGGTTATTTTACAGTTCGCCATGGAAAGATCCACCATTTTGAATAGGTAGACCATCTATTTCTATGGGCCATCTATACCATGGCTATGTTAGTCATAACCAGGTTGGTTACTTCAACCCTCCAGTTCTGTTGGATTTGGACAGCAAACCCTTCGTAGAATTGAGGACGGCACACGCGGCGCAGTCGTTCAACAAACCCTCGCGCGCCAAAGGCGGCTGAAAATAGCGGCACGTAGCAACGGAGTGCACTGGAATTATGGAGAATCCACTGAATCCTTTGCGAAAAGTTTTTTGTCGATGTGTCGATGTGTTTGATCAAGTGTAAGATTTCAGATCCGCTGTGAGTGCTGCTTTATTTCACCGGTTTTTGTGCTATATCAGGCCATATCCAAGTTGGGGATGTTTCAAACTCAGGGCACAAAAGTACAACAGATGATGATGTTTAAAAGCCTGAAACCTGAAAATCACCATGGGTTTGCCATCTCCCCTGCGGACATTGCCATAAATGGAACGGTGAATCCACCATTTGAGACACACTGAAAATATCATTGTGCTGGTTTACCATCATCTCCCCTGCAAACCCAACATGTCGTTTTGCTGATGTTATATATACGGTATCGACATTTATTTTAAATATGTGGAGGGCGGGCCAGACCGCGAGGCCCAGGAGGTAGTATAAAATACCAGTTCGTATATTTAAATGTAGTTGCCGTATGTTCAAATGAATTGTATTCCGTATGTTTTAATGGCCGGGCGGGCCAAGGAAAATCTTCCCGGAGGTAGTCTAGAATACCTGTTTGTATATTTTAAAATCCTTATTTAAATGTATACCGCATATGTTATATGTTATTTCTTTACATTAATCCCAATAGATATATCTATTAGATCGTATTATATAGATGATTTCATGTTCTGTATCCCATTAGATTTTATTAAATCCCACTAGATATATCATGATATATCATATATCTATATCACTCTATATCCTATAATGTTCTATTAGGTTCTTTAAATCCCATTAGATCCCCTTTTTTCATCCATGTCATACCCCTCTTCGCGTGGCTTCTTCGCCGCTTCGCAGCTTCTCTTCGTGATCTCCTTCACAGCCTTGGTACTTCTCTTCAAGGCGGATGGGCGGATGGACGGATGGGGAAGCTGGGCCCAACAAGTTATGGCTAGAGCCGGGGGAAACCGGAGATGTTCCGCCAGTTGGAGGAAAGTATTCATTTTCTTGTGGGAGTTTTTTCGGACATCAATATATATATATATATATCCTGTTCATGATGTCACTATGAGATGATGGGATGTGTTCAACCACTTCGCGGAGAGGTTTCCTAGGTCTTGTTTGGTTCTCTGAAACATCACCTGACCAACTGAATGGAGGTTCAACAGTTGTTTGGCAAGAAACAAGTAATAACCACACAAGGACCCATAGTGGAAGATCTTCAACGGGTTCAATGTTTCCTTCTCCAAACAATACGTTATTTCAGCCCAAGAGCTTCCTTAAATTTATTGGATCTCTATAGGGAGGCTTTTCTCTTCGGGTGATGTGATTTTTGAGCGAATGATAGCCTCATAGCAAATATAGCGCAGATCACATAGGCATAAATAGTACCCATGACCTGTTTTGAAATGGTTGAACACCTCACTTCACAGATCAAATTCCCAAAGAAAGATAAGAAAGGGTGATTTCTGTTTCAGATTATTTCGACAGTTGTAAACTTTATTGAATGTTGATGTTCTATGATGTTCTATGATGTTCTATGTTATACCAATGTATAATACAATATTTTACAATTTGCATAGGTTTTTGTCGGACGTTTCTCCACACCCGTTTTCGAACATTCCAATCATCCCGTGACGCGAGGCGCCCTACTGCTACGCCACGCACGTCTTGCCAAGCACAGGCTGGGAGCCTCGACAAACCGTAGCCTGGTGAGTAATTTTGGACGAACTCGCGTTGAACAAAAATGTGGTACATACATGGTACATGTATGTACATGTTTCATGTTACACATGTACATACTGTATCATTCTTTCAAAAACCAATAAAGCATAGGCTTGGGATGAATCTCCTAGAACCACCTTAATTCTTGGATACCTCAGGGTTGACTGATCCACCAACTGCTTTGTCTCGCAACTGGATACATTGGGAGTCACTGAGCCTTGCCTTATTATTAGGGTTGTGTTATTATATTTTATCATATTATATATATATATATATTACTATTATTTGATTGTGAATTATTGTGAATTTCCTAGGGACAATTTCCTAGGCGTACTTAGATACAGTAGCAGCTAGCAACTGATTTATAGCCACAACATTCTTGGATGTAGGAGGGTACCCCAGCTGCTAGATGCAATCAATAAGGATATTAAGGTTTCAAGATGGTGCTGGCAGATTGTGCGGTATCGCCACCTCATTCTCAGCTCCCCAAAAGCACGGTCCAGCTGTCAGGTAACAAGCTACAGCCAGATATAATCTATTGACATCACCACATTGCTGGTCATACAAGGTGGTGCCCCATAGTTAGCTAAGTTGGTTAATAGCTCCTATGGTTTATGGTAGATATATCTATACGTACTTACCATGGTTTACAAACCAACTTATAACTGAGGGGGGTACCAGCTTGATTGCCATATTAGGTTTCCATGCCCCATTGGCTGACTGTGACACCCGTGCCTTACTTCAATTGGTCTTGGCGAGATTGGAATTGCAACATGTTAAACCCATATCGGGGAAAAATGAACATCCAAAAGTCATTAGAAGTTCTTTGTTTTGCTCTAGAATTACTCTACGATATTGTATTACGATGTATTATGATGTATTATGATGTATATGATGTATTATGATGTGTTATGTATTATCAAACGGTAATCCATTCCATACAAATCACTCCTTGCACTCCACTCGCAGACTGTTGGTCCTCCGTCTCCTGGATGTGCTTGAAAATCTGGTACACCTCGAATTCTGGTAATAGGGATGCATCAGTTTCATTGGCTTCTTGGCATACACTATGATATACTGAATAGTGTTATTCAATAGGGATACATGATTTGGAATAAATGATCTTTAATCATCATTATGATAGGTCAAGTATCTCTAATCATGAGGTGTATCCGATCCAATATGTTCATTGGCTTTAGGGATACACTATGGTATACCAAATAGTAGTCATATGGAGATTTCCTGAGTCATAGGGGTACCCCCAGTTATCATCCAGCTTTGATTTTCGGATTTTCCATGAAGTCAAAACCATCCAGCGATAAAGGGGTCATGTTGGGAAATCCCCATTGTATAGCCATTGATTATCTATAATGATAGAGCTATACCATCATATCCCTATTTTGGGAAACATCCATTTGGTAATTTACTACAAGGTGGTACCCCCCCAGTTATGTGAACGTTGGTTTATAAATCATAGGAATAGTATGTCAATATATCTACCTAATCAACCATAGTGAAATTGGACTTAGCTATGCACCAACTGAACGCGATTCCGAACGCGGGCTCAGATTGTAGAGATACCTGGGATCCGCCAGGCTTAAGGCGTTTGGGCTGCAGCTTTTGGCTATTTCTACTCGCCGAGGCAGCCAGCGGATTGTTTATCCATTTCGGGTGATACCCGAAATGGTGATTTAACATAGGGAAATGGGAAATCACAATTTGTTATCAAGTAAATCATCATAAATCATATATGAATGCAATCTTATTGGTATCCCTATGTTCAGACCGACATCCCAAGTCATCCAAGCTTGGGTCTTCTGGATGACTGAAACCACATTTCATGGCAGTGTGTATTTCTGTTAGAAGTGCTCACTCCTCCAAGAACGGCAAGTATTTGCAGAATCCACGGCAAAAAATCAGGAATAGGTTGTAGCCGGAAATGAAATCAATAGGAATTGCAGGACCCTAAAGTCAAAATACTGTACCAGGCAAAGCCAGATTTTGGGGGCATATCCCCTTACCAAGTTTTAAAAAGGGATAACCCATATTGGGTACTTCAGAAAGGCTCCTAACCACCTCCTGCTCGGCGAGGCTATTTTGAAAGGAATGTACTATACGGGGGTTTTCTGAAATAGGGGTATCCCTAAATCATCAATATTATTTTCAGATTTTCCAACAAACCATCCAGCTATTGGGGTACCCCCATTTATGGAAACATACATATGGTTATTTACTACAAGATGGGCCCCCCTCAGTTATAAGTTGATTTATAACCCTCATCAACTATAGTTATATCTACAATAAACCATAGTTAAGCCACTTAAAGGGCCACTTATAAGGGCCAACCCCTATATTATTTGTCGGGGCCTCTGTCAGACATCCCCATCTAATGAGATAATCCGCGCCAGTCGCCAGGTCTTCACATCACTCGGAAGCTACACACAGGCCGTTTTTTGGGCTGTCGGGTTTGTTTGTTGAGGAGTCATCGTCGACGGGTTGTAATTGAAAAAAACAGCGTTTTAGTTGTATGTCTGAGATAATATATTATATTTAGCAAGTACTACAGGCAACTTGCTAGGCGTACTAACCAGTTCCTGATTGGAATGAGCCTCCAAGTAGAAGTGGAGAAGTGGTCCGAGAAACATCCCAGATAATTAAAATCACTTCTACTATAGAAATCTCCATCATAAAAAAAACACTTTGATTATAATAATCTATAATTAGATCATCTCCAGTTTCTCATAGAATTCATCGTTATTTTCATGGTGAAATCACATTACTCCGATATAAAACTCGTATTTTGCCCGTTGTTGGAGGCATCATTGGCCCTCACCAGCTGCTTCGTCAGGACGTCCACGGCTGGCTGAGCCATGACTGGAGCTCGGCGGAGATGCAGCTCATGATTCTGGCGGTGCCTCGGTGCCGAGTTTTGGTGAGTTCTTGGGATTTGATCATTCGTTGAGTAACTGGTTGATTAATAATGGATAACTAGATCATATAAGTTAATTGATAATGATAATTAATAATTAATAATGGATAATGATCATTAAGTTAATTATGATTTCTCATTTGATCATAAACCCCAGTGATAATTTATTGATCTAGTTAATAACTGTAAATGATTAATAAATTATAACTAGATCATTATCCATTATTAATCAATTAGTTGATTCATCATTCCATAATGTGGCTAATTCATTGAGTAATAATTCGCGGCTAATGATCAACTAGTAGATCAGTGATTAATGATCAATAATGATTAGTGGATTATGATAATTATTAATGATTAATAATAAAATTATTAGTGGATTAATGATTGTTAGCAATGATTAGTGGACTATTAGTTGGAATATGATTAGAAATAATGGAATGGCTAATATTTCCCATCAAAATGGAGTGGCTAATGATTGTAATCACTATCACTAGTGGCTAATTAATGATTAATAATAAGATTATTAGTGGATTAATGACTATAAATAATGGAGTGGCTAATGATTAGTTGATTATAAATGAAAAAAAAAACCTTACCCCTAACATGTTCCCATCATTTTCTAAAGATCAAATACGGTAACCGGTAAACATCATCATTTTTCTGGAGAAACTCACAAAACTAGTCCCGTCCCCTAATGTTAGACACACCCGAAACGAAACCATGGTGAAGGAAACGGAATTTCCACATTGCATTGGGACCATGCAATTGGGGTGTTTAATAATAGGGTGATGGGATTAATAGTTAGTGGCATATGATTATAAATGATGAACAAACTAATGGTTAATAATCGAAGATAATCATTAATAGTCATTAAAAATGATGATTAATGGTTAGTGAATGATTAATAAGTAAGTAATAACGATTAACACCTATGGTAACCATCAAGAAAGAATCATATACAATGGGTGCTGGAAATGTACTTGAATACCAGCATGGTAACCATTGAGTTCATTATTGATGAGTATTGTTTTTTGTTGCATAATGACTGATAATCTTCTGCCCGGCTGCAACTTCGGAACACGCATCTTCACTATGGGCTGGTCAGTGAAGATCTTGGCCAGCCTTCCTTTCTCCCAAGGAAATTTGAAGACACTCATATCTGTGTTCGCAATAGCTTGTCGCTGAATGTGATGACTGAGAGTTCCAGATTGTCAAGAAGAGC
>Ga0126342_10007649_pt1 | contig 19337 bp, 22 predicted proteins | sample Cyp1metagenome_FD_92528 | JGI IMG/M metagenome (GOLD analysis project Ga0126342, IMG submission 92528) | Coral microbial communities from Lord Howe Island, Old Settlement Bay, Australia - Cyphastrea 1 metagenome | ecosystem: Host-associated > Invertebrates > Cnidaria > Coral ... | reverse complement strand
TGGTACCACGGATCTGAGTGTAATACATGTGTGTGTAAGTGTAGGTGTAAGTGCATGCAACGCGATCTGTGCCCAAGACCATTAACAGGGGTCGGCGGCACCAGGGCGTTAGCCCATTTATATCATATCTCATGCTTCAAAGCCACACGGCTTTGCTCTCAAACGTCCAATCCAGACCCCGGCACAACCATTTCGTCCAAATGGAGCAATATCCAACGAGTCCGACCCAAAGTTTCCAGTCCTCATACCAAACTAGGCTTGGTGGTGCAAAAATGGCATTGCAAAGCGCTTTGGCTTCTACCATAGGCTCCATAGACCCAACTTTCGCTGCCTTGAGCCGAGAATTTCCGGTGCAAGGACAAGTTCGATTCTCCAATGTCAGTTGCCCATGCTTCCGCCACTTCTATTGGTTGAGAACCACAATTCAAATGCTAGCGTACATTTGGATCCAAATATTCTGAACTTGAACCTAAAAACTCTGAACTACATGGAAAATGCTCAAACACATTTATACTTTTCCTGCAAAAGTTGGCAGAGTGGCGCCCTGACAAGTGCACCGGTATACCCAAGTGCTCCCAATTTCTGTGGCATCTCAGTGATCTGTTTGACTTCGAACACCTTTGTCCAAACGCCAGGTCAACAAAGCACTGGAATGGAGTGGGAAAACATGTTTGAATGGTACTCATATGGCAGTGGGTCAAAACCTTGTACCCCTGGTGAACATCAAAATAGCTGGTAAATGGATGTTCATCCCACTAAAAATGGTATTAATAGGTATTGATCCAGACCCATATGTCTTTCATTGTCGTTCTAGATGTGCAGCACGTGTGCGTCAGTGGAATGTTTGGACAGGTCACAAGGCGCACGCAAAAACCGACTGTCGCGACTGTCCTCTGTGGTAGCAATTCCTGACTGGATGTCCTGACATGTTGCCACCCTAGCCACTCTCCATACCCTCCGGTAAACTAACATAACTATGGAAAATCACATTTTTTAATGGGAAAATCAACTATAAATGGCCATTTTCAATAGCTATGTTAAATTACCAGAGGGTAATGTGCGGGGGGTTCTTAAAATGGTGGATCCCCGTTAAACATCCCAAAACAATAGGTTTGGATGATTTGGAGGCCCCCCCCATTCTAGGAAACCTCCATATAGTTTCCAAGAATTGTTGTCATGTTGCCTTGCACTGTCTGATGAAGTCCAAAAAGCAGCTTCTTCAACTTTATTGACAATCTAGGAAGTAAACAGCGCCGCTCCTCAAGATAAGAATACGGATGCTGACCATCTAAACATTTAAACATGTCTAAAGATGTCTAAAGATGTCTAAACTACATTACAGCGACCATGTTGAAGGCTACCTGGCTTCAGTTTGTTGATCACCACCCAGGAAACTGACACATTCGTCCGCGCCTGGTCCAACTGAGTCATGGTCTCTGCCGCTTTGTTGACAGCGATATCCGTGGCTTGACTCACTCGTCGAAAGGCCTGCCACATCAGGCTAGAACTGAGGAACGAAGGCGGGAAAGGATGGACAGGAAAGGAACAAATATCTCCAGTAATCACCGTCGAAATTCAAGATCGATGGTGTATTCCAATATATATCCCCAATACTGTTTTGGTTCCCATTAACACTGACTAAACTCAGTAGTCTTTCAATATCTCATAAAACATTCCAGAAACTTCTCTATTGCCACTTTAAGTAGATTCCTGAAGGTATTCACGAAGTCACTGACATTTGAGTTTCACTTCAGCCCTCACATCTTTTCGCGTCTTATCATGATTTGTTTCTGGCATCCTTAACAGGGATGCGCTCCGTTTCTGTACACTGCCCAGCCACCGTGCTGTTTTCCCCATCTGGGGTGGCACAACTGGAAGGGATCGCAAAAAAAAATACCGTTCAGTACGAAACAGGGGAGTAGTTACATGGACTCACGCTGTCTTGAGCTTGCTCTTCTTCCATCTTGCAGGCAATCTTCTTCTTGATGATCATTGAGAGAAATACCCTGGAAACCAAAGATGATCAAAATGTCATGTATATGCACTGCAGCAACCTACATTACACAAGGATATCTCCGGAGACATCAACAATCCAGATGTGAAGAAGACTATTCTCATCTATAGCTGAGCTAGCGTTTCCCAAAACATCCAAAAACATCGTTCTTTTCATGGACAACGAAGCTGATACCCAAGAAAATGGTGTAAAAATTCAACCTTATCAGCCATGTCTGCAATTCCGGATGCAACAAACTGGTCATTAATGGTACCCCAAAAATGGGAATTAAGAACACCCCAAAAATATTTCGGGGTCCAAAATGCGCAAAATTCTACAAAAATCACCCGTCAAGCCTTCGATGGAGTGGTTTCGGGGAGAATCTGAAGTGGAAACCTTCGTTTTAAGCTCAAAATATAGAGGTTCCCGGTTTCGATGTTCTCTGAACCATTGGGAGTTCCGGTTTCGATTTTCCCCAACAAGACATCCATAAAAAATCTCAGAACCGAGGATCATCAGCACAATCAGCAGCACATTGGCCCCAAGCCACAGCAAGCTCACATCGAGTCCTTGCATCCAGACAATGTTGCCAATCGTCCCGCCAGCCACTCGGCAGACACAATAGATCATGTGGATGATGAGAGAGTTCACCTTGCCATGTTTCATGGCCATTTGGCAGTGTGTCAAAACCCTTGTACCCCTGTAGTTCACATCAAAATAGCTGGTAAATGGATGTTCATCCCCCTTAAAATGGTATGTATAGGTATTGATCCATAGCCATTTTTTGTTTTTGGATATGATGGGATACATTTTTACCTACTGGTGCGTTTTACGTAGGGAATGGATAGGAATGGGGGTTGCTGGGATGATTATTACTGGTGATTATGGATCATTCCCTCATTCCCTGCTAAGCACCAGTAAGTAAAAGTTTGGATAATCCAAAAGAGAAGGTGAAGGGAAGAAGTTTTGAAAATTGCATCGCACAAGCCGCAGCTGCAGCTGATTGCAGACTCCAATTCTTAGCTATCTGCTTCGCAGAATGAAACTGGACTTGTGAACCTTGGAGCAACATGATTTTTGTCTGAATCACGGAATAGGAAGGAAAAAAACAAATTATCAAACAAGGGGGGAGGATGCCCCTAAGCTGGAAAAAAGAGCTGCGCATGTTCGGCTGGAAAGGCATCCAGCAAAAATTCAAAAAGTCAAAAAGTGAAGTGTCAAAAAGTATACTTTTCGACTTTCGACTTTTCGACTTTTCTTCTTCCCTCTCACCTTTTCGACTTTTCGGCTTTTCTTCTTCCCTCTCGACTCTCAACGGTTTAAGTTTTGTACTTTTAGCCGCGCATGTTCAGAGGAAGAGAAGCAAAAAGGAGCAAAAGGGGTGTAGACATCTATTATTTCTGAGGCTGGGCCGGGCATATGCCCGCTTTTGATGACGAAACTTTCGGTGATGAAACTTTCGGTGAAGAGGTGTGCGGTGGAGTGTCAGGAAAACATGTTGAGTCTCTGTTGGGCCAATTCGTTTACTATTTTTTTTTGAAGAATGTTGTTGATGTCAAACTGATCTACGTGACCACTTTCCCTATAAGCATCTGCATAGGTTTCGATTAGCCAGTGAGCTCTGGGTTTGCCTACTCATCTTGCATTTTCAATTCTAGGTACGAGTGAATTAGGCAGAAAAAGGACCTGTCGCATAGGATCCTGTGGGTCTGCTCGAATGATGTGTCCTAAGAGCGAAGGGAAGAAGTGCAGAATCAAATCTAGTAGTAACTTGGGCTACAGATTTCTGTTCGGTGGGAAAAAAAAACACCTGTGTTTCCTCGTGTTGTCGTGTGGGTTATGTCCTAACATGTTTACAATATGATATATCATGTCTAGAGTCTAAGTCTAGATATATAAATTATGCATCTATATGGCGCCTTATATACGTTATACACATCACTAAATGAATAAAAACGAATGGAAGCAAAGCAACCATAATTGACATATTCCTATCCTGAGCTCTCCTCAAATTCATGGTTTTCTCTCACATGACTCTGTGGAGAATAGTGGGTCTGCGCACTCCGGACCCAAGAATCAACTCAAAAAAACTCTTTTCCAAGCCTCAGTTATATCTGAACAAGCATCAATCTACTATATATATATATCTACCCAGACTTCACTTCAGATGGGTAAAAGATGGTAAAAGGATCACTTTAAAACACAGTGAAAAGCATCACTTTAGAACAAAACCATTTTTGGATAGCTTTAGAACACGATCTGAGACATCACTTCAGAACACAGCCGTAAAACACGACATCAGATTTACTGACAGGCGCAGCACTTTGAAGGGTCTTCCAAAGCGATGTCTGTACCAAAAAACGACGCCAATGAGAAATTTGCTCCTTACATCATGTATTCCACTGTAATGGCTCTTACTACTCCCTGACCTTGGAATTCACCATGCTCAAATACCTAGCCATTTAGGGTTTATTTGGAGGGTAGGGGGTGGGTTTCAGAACCAGCAATTTAGGGTTTATTTGGGGGGGAACATTCTACCAGTACTTACATCATCATTTCAGCTTTCTTTCAAGGGTTGGAACGACTCATTCCACTCTAAGGGTTCTTACTCGTCTCTTGCCTTGGGCCCTCACATCAGCCATTTAGGGTTTATTTGGGGCGGGTTCAGAACCAGCCATTTAGGGTTTACTTGCGGGGAGGGGGTTCATGATGATGTTGATCATGATGACGATACTGTGATATATATATATATAATTATATATGTGTGTTGTTGTTGATGGTGGTGATGATCATGATGATCATGATCATGATAACCATGATGATTATGATGATGACAAAGAAGAAGATGATGAAAAGAAAGTGATGATGATGATGATGATGATGCTTTTCGGCGCGTTCTAAAGCAATGCGTTTCTGCGCGTTCTAAAGCGATGCGATTCAGCGCGTTCAAAAGCTACCACCTTACCCTTCAGATGCTTCAGATTTGCAGCAAAGTCACAAAGTTCAAACATCCAGGCCAAACGAAAGCCCCAAGTGTGTCACAGAGGTTTAGGGCTAATTTGAGACACAGCAATTGCCAGCAAATGTCCGTAGCCAGGATCTGTCCAACAACAAATCTCAAGACGATCTCTGCTGGGCATTCACCCATCCTTAGAGAAAAGCGATTGAAGACCCTCAAACTAAACATAAAGCACCCATTTGCATCTGATTGCATCCATCAATTGCTGAAAACATGAAATACTATAAACCATTTCGCCACCCGCAAGCTATGCTGAACAAAAAGCTGAACTCCTGTCAAGCTGCAGCAAAGCCAAAAGGCTTTCCAAAGAGTTAGAGATTGGAGCCAAACAAATCAACACCAGATATGCGGGCGGCATCTTCAACTGCATATATGTACAACCAATGAGTTCCCTCCTCAAAGATCCACGGACATATCTGGTGAAGGCTTCCTTGCTGCCATACCTGAAATGACTCAAGCACCTCTAATTGGGGATGGTGCTTTAACCACCCAGAAATCTGGGAAATTTTGGGATGGTTGGGGTTACCACAATATCTCAAAATAATATGGCATATGGTTTCCATGAATCATTATATAATCAAAGCCTTGATTGTCATACAAAACCCAGCTGTTGCATGAGATCTGATGATGTACTGACATGGCTACTAGTGCCGAAATTCTATGAAATTCTGGCATCCTGCTGTTCAGCTGGTAAATGGATGTTCATGCAAAAAAGAAACAGGGTGCTCGCAGTTTTGAACAAGGTAAAATATCCTAAAATATAGTAGCTGACCTGCTTTTTTGACCTCTCAAACTGCCCAGCAACCACTGGATGATGCCTGCATAAATGAACTCACGGTCAAAATCATTCCGGCAGTCAGCATTGCGCAGGTCAAACTCGCGCAGACCCTTTGCTAGTAGGTGCCTCCGATTCAAGGCACAATGGGGATCCCCAAACCGGAGTTTTTTGTTGGAAGATCCGAGAAAACAACGGATGATAACTAGGGGTATATACCCCCATTTTGGGAAACCTCCAAATGATATTAAATGTCCTGCAAAATGAAAAAGATCCCGAAGTAAAACTCCATATCTATATATATATACATACATACAGTATAAGAGTAAGTATATTTATATATATATATATATACATACAGTGTGTATATATATATGTATATGTATAGTGGGTCTGTGCTTTGTAGCCACAGTGTAGTCTCTTGCGCGCACTTCTCACTTCTACTCCTACTGGTCGAACGCAACACATTGCCACATGGTCTTCAAATCAATGCCATGTCATTTTATCATGTGAAAATCTGATGATTCCAGAATACTCCACGCTTCAAGTTCGTCTGAAAATAGGGTACCCTCAAATCCCACCATGTTTCCCATTCTGGCCATGACTGGGGGGTGAAATCTCCATTTTCAGACAAACCCTCTTGAAGTTTGTGAACCGGGAACCCCACTGAAAAAGTACAAGATCAAGATGTGGCTGGCCTTCTGCAAAAGACCAAAAATTATCAAAGAAATCTAGAAGCATCATCCAGGACAGAGATGCAAAGTACAAAATGGGTGCTGATCAAATTCCACCCATTCATTTGCAGGTTTTGGTGCGTCTTCAATCTCAGACTCTGGTGGACTAAACAGTTTGATAATGTTTGATATATACAACTTATCACGAAGTGGAAGACCGAGTTCCGAAAACTCCAGAAGAAAATGAAGTTGTAAGATGGAGTTGTAAGATGGTGTACCCTCTGGTAAACTAACATAGCTATTGAAAATGGCCATTTATAGTGGATTTTCCCATTAAAAATTGCCACTTTCAATAGCTATGTTAAATTACCAGAGGGTAACCCTGACAGCCTGACATCCCATGATCAGCGTTCCTGCCTCAGCTTCACTTCACGTCGCAACACATGGATGGCCACGAGCAACGGCAGCGTGCCAAAGACGTACGCCGAGTTCATCATGGTCATCGACATTTTTCGGAGCATGGTGTACTGAAACAGGAACGATCCCAGCAGGCTGCCAAGAAACATGATCGTGCAGACACTTTCCTGGCAGTATGCGCCAAGTTGAACAGGGTGCAAAAATTGGAAAGTCTTTCTACGATGCGCTAAAACCAGTCTGGAACAAGTTACAGGCTCAAACATGTCAACATATGTCAACATATGTCAACATATGTCAACATATCCAAGATCATTGCAGCTGGCAAGAAAAAAACTCAGCTAGGCATCAATAAACAGTGGGTTGAGTACGATCTTCCCGGTGGGATTTGCTGTGCGATACGCTGCCAGCTCAAAGACACACCACCTGCAATGCGGAGCGCTATATGGGTGTGTCACAAGAAGCCCTGTTGGGTTTCCACAGCTTCAAATAGACTTGCACCCATAATATCTTACAAGCTCTCAGCCCAGTACCACATATGATCACAATTATAATATATTATTATGATTGTATCAGAACATATTATATTATATAATGATCAAGATCTAGTTATCATATCTAATCATTATATTATATTCATTGGTCTGTTGAGATTCTAAGAGGCACCATGCCGCAACACCCTGCCGCACATCGAGGTATCATGAGGTATCTGAGGCTGCCACAAGCGAGACAAGTACGGAGGGCTCCACAAGACCCGCAACTCCTTCGCCACCTTCAAGAAACCACCAAGACCATAGATGCCGCGCTCCATCAGCGCAGAATCTGTTTGATGGATACTTACCACCTCAGACCAATCATGCAACTGGTGAATTCAGTAGCTGGTATGGCAATCTGGTCGTCCTCTGATTTCTCCTACGGCTACGTCACATCCTACAACGATTACTGATCTCTTCGCCAACTCTTTCCCAGATTTTCGTGCTAGTTCAAAATCCAAACCATCCAAGGGTCAAGAACCTAGCAAAATGCACAGGAGTGGAATGGAGTGGATGGATTAGGAAAAGCAAATAATTTCATGACTTCATGACATTAGAAGTGTCCAAAGTTGTGTCAAGGCTGGCCTTCAAGGCCCTGAACGTCCAGTATCCGACAAAACACCTGGCCTGACCTTAAACAATGACAAAACGAAACATGACTGTAATTATTTGACGAAGCATGACTGAGCCACATCGAGAAAGCAAACCTCTGACTTGCTGATACTGCCAGGGATATAAACTGAGAGAAAAAGTCCCAGAAATCCGCCACTCATGCCCACGATCCAAATCCAATAGCCCATTCCACAGTCGCCGTTCCAGTCATCAAGGCTCACGTGCCAGACAGCTGCCATGGGCAAAACGCCATTGAGACAAAGTAGAATTGCAAGTATTGTGGCCACAAGCCACCCAAGCAACATGATATGCCAGCCAGATCGCAAGAGTAAAGTGAGCACTTTCCACCTTCCTTTTGTCAGCCAGGTGTGTGAAAGGAAAACATCAAATCCTGTCACCTTTTTGGAGCGATTCCAAAGTTTCTTGCGGTCCTCCTCCACCAAATCTAGGGGAGACCAACGCCAGAGTCGCCCGAAATTCTTCAAAGACTCGCGTAGAGGAATGCCACGAACAATTTCGTGATCAACTGCCAGTTGCTCCATTTTCTCTATGCGACTGCTCCCGCTCATTGGCTTCTGGAGCCTGTGACCAGCCTCATCTTTTGGCTTTTGCTCTGGAATCTCCACCATGATGTCTTTGACATCGTGGGTGGACGCCTTTGAACTGGGGCCGATTCCATCGGTGTCTTCTGCTTCGGCTTCGTTGAATTGGTGCAGCACAACTTCCTTTGGAACATCGACAGGTTCCTCCTGGCAGCAGCTGGAGGATGTTTGGCCCATCTTTTTTCAACGGCCGCCAGCGGCCGTTGAGCGCCTTGAGCCGATCAAATTGCCATGAGGTGCCTGGAGATTTGCATCCGTCACTGCGAGTAGATGGACACAATTATAAGCAATAGACTATATAAAAACATCTAAAAACCCAGTCCACGGCCAAAAATGCCAGTCAGATTTCTGTGCAAGCCTGATAGTGCAAGGTTTTGGAATGGTGTTGAATCAAGATCTCCAAGGAGATGCTACGGCATAAAAAGTGTGCCGTTGACGTGCCTCTGATGCACCTTGAGAGATGCTATCTTCAGCTTTCTGTGCAATCCTGGATCAGAACAGCCAGGCGGGATGCATCTGGGTCCACAGAATTGTAGTGGCTTTTCCCACTTCAGAATCTGCTGAGGCTCTGCCATTGTTGAAGCGGCTATGAGCCGAAGTAGAGGTATACCGTATACGGTATACCGTTTTCTTCTTCAACAATTTATATCCATAAAATTGTTTCATTTTGAGTATGAAACAATCCAGTTTGGGTGATATATAATTTTGACACGTAGCATCCTATTGATCCCTCAAGCCCCCTCCGGCCTCTCGGTTTCTTTGACGAACTCAGATTTCGCGATGTCATCTCCAATCTGCAGAGGATGAAACATACGAAACAACATCTGATGACCTGCTGGATGGTGTCAAAATGTGTCAAATGCACTGCCAATTTCTTCGTGCATAGCCCATTCCATCCCATTCCGAATTCGAGATCACCCACAATCCTGATGAAAGTCACATAGCGAAGCAGAAGTTTCAGTAACGTGCAGGGAAAGTGGAGTTTTTTTTAGCACAAAACTTCCGGGTTTCCACAGAAAGGAACCAAATCCAAAGTATTTCAACTGAGCCATCCATTTTGCGGGTTGATCATATTGATCCATATCCTGCGCAAGAACCGATGGGGAAAATCTCACTCAAAATCCCCATTTCTTGGTGTGTTTTCATGGAGATTCCCAGGTCAGGGATTATGATAATGAAAGGTAGTATAACATAGTACAACTGTATATCCCCCAAAAAGTCAACCAACCCTTACTTAGTAATTATACTTACCCTCTGGTTATTTAACATAGCCATGGAAAATGGTCCATTTATAGATGGTTTACCTATTAAAAATGGTTATTTTCCATGGCTGTGTTAAATAACCAGAGGGTAGTCAATTATACCAACTATACCATCATATATTTTCCATGGTTAAATCCATAGTCGCCTTGCGTCGACAAAAGCCGGCCTTCTTGGCACCCTGGACCACATTGCCCCAGCCCCACGACCTGACGTGCAGCTGGGGGAGAGGGGGCTACATCCTGCAATGAAGCGAGGAAAAATCATCAGCACTTGGGTATCATAACTCACGTGTAACTGGCGATATTCCATGTATAACTGGCGTATCATGTGGTTAATAAGAAACTTATTATCCACTTACTAACTGCAATTCAGCCCCAAGCATGACACGTGAGAATCTTGTGTTCCAATCAATTACGTCAATCCCCTTTTGGGAAAAAATATGTGTGGGTCGGTCTCGAATACCATTTATCCATACTTGCCTATTGGTTATCAAGGGGAGTTAACCCCTGCGAGAATCAACAGACCTGGCGTAGGCGCTTGGACCAAAATGCCAAGCTGTACTGGTCTTGCTGCTCTTCTTTCACAGTAGAAGTGCCACTTCAATGAATACTCTTGGCTTGAACAAGCTATGAAGATATGTGTGAAATCTTTGAACCCTCTTTGTACACTTCCTGTCTCTGAGTTCCATACACCCAGCTTTTGGCCGCTCCCAGGCCATTCTGCACTTTATCCATGGGAAACGCCTGCGTCTTGCATGGGCAGCAAAGTTCTAAGAATAGAAGGTGTCATCATGTGTCAACCATATCTGTCACCGCCAGGTGCTCAGGGTTTTTGTTTAGGACACGACAACAAAAAGGAGACTCGCTGGAGACCGGGGCCAACCACGCAGACACTGATCATCGATTTCTCCTGATTTCTCAGTTTCACTGGTCAACCTTCCAACAATGTTGCTTTCAGGGAGAAATAATCGACACCGGAAATCCATTTGGGGGTAGAAAAATACGTCAAAACAACGTCCTGTAGATGTTCCCTTCTCCATTGAAAAACCACAATTTGAAGCACCTCCTGCATCATTTTCTGCATACCGGGTGTATCATCGGTCGAGTCCCTGGCGAAGTCAGATGTGATTTTTTGGGAAACCAAAATCAATCGATTTTGACATGGCTCAACAGGGAAAGCCTACGAAAACAGTGACTTCAATATCCATATCATGTATATTACAGAGTAATGTTTATTAGTTTAAATTACTGGACGAGACCATTTCAATCTATCCGGTCCAGGGCAAGTGCAAACATGATCTGAATCCAACAAAAGGCAACAGTCTGAGAAATCATGTTCTAGGTGTAGTTTGAAGACTATCACACTGGTTGTACTCTGCTCCAAGCTTGCCCCAAACCTGCCGTCTGCCTTGTGTCTGCTTCTGCCAAAGGGATTGAAGGGGCAGATTCGCCTGAGTTGAAGATCACAGTTAGAAGATGTCCATCAGAAATTTAAACTGTGAATGGATATGTTGTGGGATTTGATATTTGAATAGCGGACAACATTACTTGTACATGTTCATGCCATGCGCAAATTTGGGTCGTCCCCTATCGGTAGTGAGGATTTCTGCGTTCTCAGACTTTGAGGCCAATCATGGCAAAAAACAAGGGTATCAGTATAGGCTCGTCCCCTATCGGTAGTGAAGGTTTTGCACACCCCTCAGCAAGGACAAGGCGAAGCGTGGATCATGGTGGATCACCAACGGATGAGACTGTCTACCCTGGGAGGTAACCCTCAGAAATAGTGAGTTCGTCCACTACAAACATGGTACGCCCAATGGTACGCATCCCAGGGGGTTCGGATCATCCGCTGGCAGTACAGTATTGACCTCAACAGTTGAACTTCGACGCCAAAGACAGATCGTTCAGCTTACAATGCTACTCTGTATATCTCGGTATTGAAATTCCAAACTCTGAAAATCCTTGCGGCACTGCCGCATAAATGTGCTCTTTCTTGGATTTCTGAGCAAGGCTTAGCAACAAACAAATTGAAGACAGTGGCGTGACATTGATATCCAAACAATGCAAGCATCTCTTTACAAATAGCTAGGCATTCTTATCATCCTTCTAGAATACCACCCTCCAAAGCATCATCACCATGTATATCCACTTCAGAATGCCTGTGCAAAGCAGTTTGTCCATGGGCAGCTTGCCCGGCTGGGCTCAGGCTGCATGGTGCCCCATTTCACCATCGCTGCCCAGTGGCTGCTAGCAGACGGGGGTACCTCGTCGTCATCATCGTGGGCAATGGAGAACTCCTGAATGCTGGAGGTCTGAATCCCCAATTTTTAAAGCCAGGTCCGTTCCATTGGGGGCAACAAAAACCATGCCATAATTGAGGCATAAACAAACCAAAAATAGACAAAAACATCAAATTGAGGCAGCCATTTTTTTAGCCCAGTTTTTGAACATACCCACAGGTCATTGATCTCTCTCATTTCATCAGCAGAACAAGAAAACCTCCACGGTCCTGTGGCGACGCTGGCGAAGCTGCCTCAATCGCAATGCGGAAAGCTGACGGTGCGGATGCGCAAAACTGTAGATTCAGAATGATGGTCTGGACAGCTTGATTGATTTCTGTTGATCAAATGTTGTTCCGACTCTAAGTACTAAGTCTTGTGTGAGAGAAAAGGACAAGTCGGTCCAAATTTGTCTAGCTCATGCGTCCGTAACCAATCATCTGCAGTCATTATTGATCATCTATAAAATCTCTTGAAGTGAGCAATGTTGTCCATAAGAATCTTGTGTCTTGTTTCCAAAGTGCCTTGTTTCCAAAGTGCAAGCATTGGAGCAAAGGAAAATCCCTCTGAATCGACCAACAGAGGGTTTATTTCTGTGGTTGTTCTGTGGCTGTTTCCGCTGTCGTGGTTCGCATGGGGGGAAACAAAAACTCTCCCTTGACTTCGACATGATTCTTTGCCCATTTCCCGGGATCTATAAACCCCGGTTGACGTGCTACTGAAATTGAAATCATTTTACCCCTCAATAAAACAGCCTTGGGGGGTGATCAATCGGGCTTGACTATAGGGATGTTGACATGGTGTGCAGGTGGGGAGTGTTGGCACAGGGAAGGCTCCTGGTCGTCGACTCATGGATACCGATGAATACGGAGAGTCAGTGGGTGCCAACATACATTAAGAACATATATTAGGGCAACATGATCACATTCAACTCATTCGGATGTCATTTACTGCTCCCCTTCGGTTGCCCCTGCTCCATTTTCATGGTGTGAGACGCCAAGAAGTGAGTACGGTGGAGTAGCATGCGCTGCATGCGCCAAAGAACATCTTTGAGACTCATTGGCTGGACGCCCTTTTAGGGCGTTGTTCATTAATGTTCATAAGTTTGAAAATCCCACAGCTTCCACAGCTTTCGTTGCCACGCTATAAAAAGCCGTGGGGTCATCCGTCGTAGAAACCGTCGCCGTAGACACGCTCATTGTTGAGCAGCGTCCATTTGGTGATTGCTCGAATGGTGTAGACTCCGCAAAAGCATCCCAGCGCGTAAAGAATGGAAATCCACAACGTGGCTGAACTTGCTGCCGTTCCGAGGGCATTTCCGGCTGCATACATGCCGGCAAAGGTAAACCAAATCAAAATCGTCTGAAGTGCAGCTGGCAACACAAAGCCACAGCAAGGTTTGGCCAAGAGATCGGAAAGATTCATGGCCACCATCAATATCATGGCACAAAAGAGAAATTCAGTGCCAACCACCATTCCAATGAATCTCGCAAGTAAAACTTCCCATGGTGCACCACCTATCCACAGTGACATACACAATTCCAAGCCTGCCGCAACAGGGGCGCTGAGGACGATGAGAACATAGCCCGCCATCATCACATGATTGTTTGACAATCGAGTGAGAAGTTCAAAGGCCAAAGGTCCGCGGACGTATGCGGCGAATTTTTCCTTGCTGCCATACCAATGAAGAATCGCTGCCTCAAACATCAAAAACGAATGTCTTTTGGAGATCATAGTTTCAACATTTCAATAGAATTATATTTGATACAAGTATGTCAGTATAGTTTATATAATAGAGTTCAATATTATATTATAATATATTTCGATGAATATATATAATATATATATATATATTAACTATTTCAATACATGATATGTTTCAATGTATTTCAATATATATTCAATTATTTGAACAAATCAACTAGAATGTGTCAAAGGGCAAAGACTGCCTTTGCATTCGTGACGTTTTTTCTGACTCTTTTTTTGCCTGCCTCTATGTAGTGCCTGTCAAAGTCGTTGCGGCATTCTGCCCGGTCAACATCGAAATTCCGAAGCTGAGTCAGAAGCACTCGTCGCATAAAGGACTGCCGCCGCAAAATGCGAATGGCCCCCAGGGACGGAAGCAACGCTGGAATCAGAACCAGACTGCGAGCCCCAGGATCGGCACCAACAGCAGTAATGAAAGCCTGGTAAAACATGGTCCCCAAAGCACATGCCACGAATAATGCGGTGACAGCAATTTCAATTGTGAGCGGATGGAGAATGATTTTGCCTTCTGGATTTGCCGTGAGAAAGGCGGCCACTTCAAATACCCCGGAAAAAAAAAAAAAAACGAGCAGAACGGCTTGCCATTGTGGTTGTTTGGCTGCACTGGGTTGTGCTTGTTCGTGGGTTCGCAAACATTGATCATGAGAAAGATTTTGCAAAAAGATTACAGTAGAGTACCTGAATCAGAATTGCTGAGTGCGATATTGCACATATTAAAAGTGATTGTTCAGGTTCAGGCCTTTACCTTTTTTTAAACAGCAATTAACAGCATAAATTAGCAAACAAGCACAAGTCGCTATCGCGAGCAAAAATCAGCTCCAGAAGCAGCAACATGAGTGTCTGAAAATGGCTCAACATGGCCATATTAATGCGGAAAATCTCGACCATCAAATTCTGGGGGACCCCATTTTCAGACAAAGGCACGCACCAAAGCCTTGTCAAGTAGGGCGGACTCCACAAAATTCCTTGCCAAGCACGTGTTGAGTTTGTGCGGCTGAACAACAAAAAGGGAAAAAGAATGAACAGGTGCACTACACTCCTTCTGAATGACCAGACAGAACCCGACTCAAAGTGAGAGATGCAAACATACGAATACCAGTAGTATCCTTTGAATATATGTGCAACTGCATCGGATACTGCGTACACAAAGCTGTGAAGCTTCAGGCAACTTTGTTTGGAAAGGTGTTGTTGTTGCTGAGAACAATACGAACCATTGAGAGCTAATGCGGACCTAATAACTATGTTGTCTCCCTGATAGCACTGCCACGTCAAAGATCCCTGACCACTGTTCTGCCTGATGGAAGTCGAAAGCGAATTTGTCTGAGGTAATCGTCTCTGCCATTTGGGCCAACAGTAAAACACCAACGTGTCTCAGCGTGCTCAATCAGAATGCGTGGGCGCTAAACAAAGAAAGTTCATCACAAAAAAAACCTGCATGTATCTGCAGGAGTTTTTTGCCTGGGACATCTATTCTATTCCTCTATTCCCTATCAGGCCCTATGAGTTTTGCATGTTATTCTTGAATCAAGTCCAACATACATGTGAGCAATTCTGAAAACTCTCATGCGATTTGGTGGGCTAGTGGATAGTGGGAGCGGCTTCAGTTTTGGTCTTCCAACTTCGTTTTCTGGCCCCCAGCTGACATGTCAGGATCTGTGTAAAAAGGAAGAGGAGAGGAAGAGCAACGGAAGAGGAAAGAAGAGAGGGACAGGAAGGGAGGAAAAGGTCATGGTCTTCGCTTTGTTCTTGTTGAGGATCACCAACAGAAACATATTCAAAAGAAAACAGGGAAAACAAAAAGAGAAGAAAAGAATTGGGATTGAAAGGAAGAAAGGAAGGATGAGGGTGGAAAGAAAACGAAAAAACAAAAGGTAAGGACAAGAATGCAACGAGAAAAGGACGAAGCCGTGACGAAGCAGTAGGACAAATCTATCTTCGGAGAAAGAGGCTTTGTTTTTTGTTTTATGGCTTCGTTTCCAATGTAAAATGCAACATGTGTTCCGCCATCCCACTTTGACCTAAACCTCGTGATTTCGACGTTTTCAACGTGGCTCACGTACACTCTTGCATCATCTGCTCCAACACGTGGAACCCTCTTGGCTACACGAAGTGAAAGCAGTTCATAGGAACAAGATTGCAAAATATCTGGAAACTGTCAAGAGCAAGGCTCGCAATTGCTTCGATACTTTGAGGAAGCCTCCCAATCCATAGATGCCACGTTCCATTAATTCTGTATCTGTCTGATGGATGCTCACAACATCCAAGAAGCAGGTAGGAGATGTAGTACATGACTCTGGCAAGCAAAGATAAATGGCAATCCCCATGAAAGGAGCAAGGCAACTGGCCAGAATCACCCAGCCCCCCAAAGGGGATGGGGCTGAAAAGCCCATGATATCTGGATGCCAGGTGCCGCCCATGGGGAGGAAACCATGGACACACAGCACCATTGCAAGTGTCACCAGGATCAGCCTTGGTCGTGGTTGCTACCGGAATTGAGAAGCAAATATCCCATCTACAAAATGGATGCTTAATAATAGCAATAATGATATAACTAACTATAATTACAAATACTGATGATGAATACTTACTACTGGCAGTGAATAATAACCATAATAGGTGACAATAATGACAAATAGTAATTATAAGAATGATGATAAATCAATAGTAACAACAGCAATAATAGTGCTAAGAATGATGACAACTAACAATAACAACATCTCTATGGCAAATGGTGGTAATTAGCCGAAATATGCTTCAATATGCTTCAATAGCACCAGAATAAAATGGGCCAGACTCGCACTTCTTCATGCACCGGTGTGTTTCAGATTAATCACACAGGCAGGCGTTGTTCAATTCGTACTGCAACTGGTATAAGTTGCAAACATTGTCGGAGATATATGGAGGTTTCCTAAAATAGGGGTACCCCCCCCAAATCAATCCAAATCATCCATTTTAGGGCCTAAACCAGCTATTGGGGTACCCCCATTCCAGGAAACCCCCATGGAATATCCCCATGCAAACGTTGGGATTCCTCCAAGGTGCCATGAAGCCAACCAGAGATGCCAGCAGGATTGCACCACCAAAGAAAGGACTTTCCAACGCCCAGGGGTTAGCCAAGTGTGCGAAAGGAACCAGTCGAAGTCTTCAACCTTTCTGGACCTCCAAAGGGGATGGGGAGGGACACATCTTGGGAATTCATCCAAAAATGAGCCATGGAGATGTCAACATCTTAGGCTTCTCTCAACAAATCTCATTCCGAAACCCTAAAGCCGGTTTTTTTTGCTAGAGGAACCAGTTGTTTGCTCCCATTTGAAGTCAAGAAAATAGAGGCCATACAGCGACCATAATTATCAGTTTGCAACCGAGTGATTCGTGAATTTCATCCAAGCTAATAAGTTTTAAAAAAACAATGCCACAGGTCCTAGCATTCTGTACATTTAATATATATATATATATATACATACATACATATTATAATGTATGTTTAAAAAGAAAACATAGACCTGATGCCTGACAAAAACGGCCATCTAAAAGTCAAAATATTAAATAAATGTAAATAAGAGCTTTCCCAAACCATCATCTATAAAGGACCCAGTGAGGTTGGCCATGAGTGTGATTCTGATCCGCCTGGTCCAAAGCTTTCTCCTTTCGCTGTCATTCAAATCGATGGGCGACTGTCGCCACAGGTCTCCAGCATTGTTCAAAGTCCTAACGCGGGGGCCCGGTGAGCCATCCAAAAAGTCATATCATGGGGCGGTCGGAAGACCTTTCCCAAGCGTTCCGGAAATGACTCATTGATCTAGCTGACAATCTGTGCTGAATGTAATTCAGATGTTTCCATTCAAGCAAATTCTTGACTTTGTGACTTCGTGTGTTGCATGTCGCTGTCAACTAAGGAAAGGACTCCCGAAGCGAAATTCCTCGAAGAATGTCCCGATCAACCACAGGGTGATCCATTTTTTGAAGCCGACACTGAGCCAAACTGAGGCTAGAAGAAGTTGTTGTTGCACCCTTCTCATTCTGTATCTCAAGCTCAGCATTCTGCGAAGTGTCAGCAATCCGGTCAATTGGAAGGCACGTTTTCCAGCTGTTGGTTTCAAACTCCTGGCGGTGATGAACATGATGAACTACTTCAACTTTCGGAACTTCTTGGACTTCATCATCGTGGCAGCAGCTGGGTCGTTGGCCCATGCGGATCGCAGCCCAAACCCGAGCTCTTGCGGGGCCGAACTAGTCTAAAAAACTGGCCGCGGAGAGAAAAAAGCAGTGGCCACAATGGAGCTGAATCATGAAGCAATCATGCTTTCCGCGCGTAAAAGTTGGAATGTGTTCTATTTAAAGAAACTATATCGATTGCCAATACTAGAACGATTTGGAGCCGGCACCAGAGATATTGCCACAAGACAATCCAGTGATATCGGTTGCGCAAACTTGGACTCGCTTCGCAGACTTGAAAGGTATAGACGGTATAGACATGTGTTTTGTATCCGTTTTGATTGTTGGAAAAATCACTTCCTGCAGGCCTGCTTTTCCGGAAGCATTGGAAAAGCCTCAGCAACGACAAAATGTTCGAGCCAAAACGGTTCCCACTCCCTGAAGTTTCCATTCAACAGAACAAAAGACTGGATAGATGGGTACTTGAAGATTCCATATCATTTCACCCCGAAAATACATGAATGAACATGAGAGTACAGTCCTGCCATGAAAGACATAGAGGAGAGGCATAAAGAGGGGCTGTTTTCAAACCGCATCTTTGGTACAGTCAAGATACTGTCTGTCCGAGCCAAAGTCAGAATATCATCGTGTCCAATAAACATCCAATTTCTCTGTGCACAGGCACTAGCTTCAGAAATCCTCCAACATCAACACTTCACAACTAGACTTCCCGCCCATTTGCCTGTGTTTGACGGCTAGCTTCTCCAGGCCGTTTTTGGATCGCCGCTTCTGGTTTCAAGCTCTTGCAACTGGTTCATTCTTGCTGCTGCCTTCCAATACGGCTCAAGTGTCCATTTGGCTGACAAAGGTGAATAGATTGATGACTTCTTCTGGCAGTGATATGCTGATATGATGCTGATACGCTACACCACACTTCGCTGATTCTTGACTATTGTCGGCAGTGTATGTTGTCGCTCTGTCTGACCCAACAAGCGGCGAAAAGGAAGGGTCATGATGATTCTTGGTGAAGTCAACTGAACTGCTGTCGACTGTGGCGGATCGAAACTATAGCTGAGGGAATACAACAACTGACGCACAGACAATGGTGAAATAAAGGAGGGGGTGTGCCATTTGCCGATTTGCGTGTGTGGTGATGGTGATGGTGATGGTGATGGTGATGGTGATGGTGATGGTGATGGTGATGGTGATGGTGATGGTGATGGTGATGGTGATGGTGATGGTGATGGTGCTG
>Ga0126342_10007648_pt1 | contig 19339 bp, 18 predicted proteins | sample Cyp1metagenome_FD_92528 | JGI IMG/M metagenome (GOLD analysis project Ga0126342, IMG submission 92528) | Coral microbial communities from Lord Howe Island, Old Settlement Bay, Australia - Cyphastrea 1 metagenome | ecosystem: Host-associated > Invertebrates > Cnidaria > Coral ... | reverse complement strand
TTGAAATTTCAAAGATCCTACCATGGATCAGATGAGACTCCTACCATGGAGCAGGAATTTGAAATGCCAAAGGCAGATCATACAGAAGTTGTTGTGGCAGCTGTGGGTAGGATTTGCCATCCACAGCTGAAAAACCAACGGCCACGCGTCAACGGAAAAGAATGCTATGCTGAAACCTAGTATTCTGACTTGACCTGTGATGGGTAGATGTGATGCCACTGCTATTCCATGTCGGCTTTGCCTCGTTCCTTGCGTCAGGAGGGCTTCTTTCGCACCGGACACCGGGCAGAAAAGGTGGAGGATGTCATCCTTCCCCTGCCAGCCCTGGGCGATCAGTCTCTAGAGCAGGTGTGGCCAAGGGTCCCGGTAGAGCAACAGCGCAACAGCGCCAGGGGGGTGGTTGACCAGAGGTGTGGTGCATGTAAACTTGGAAAAATCAGAAGCGAATCTTAAGCAAAGCTTTTACCTTCACTCATTGGATTGAATCGAGGGAAAATCTACTTAAAACAACCGATGAGATATTGTAGTATATCCCATCACGCCCTTTTTATGGCATTTTTTTGAACCATCCATTCTATATCTCAGTCTATCCCATGACACACACACATGCATGTATGTATATATATATATAATTATATATATATAGATAGACACTGTATCTGTAAAATGGTTCTAGTTTTATTCATATCCCTTGATATCCTGTTGATCCCAAGCATGGTGGGTTCAAAACCCCTCATTTCTCTTGGTATCTTTCCCTGCAGCGCAACGCTGAGAGGAGGTGGACCGACACCTCACCAGGACCCCCAACGTCCAGAGGCGGAGCATCTGGTTTAGGGTAGCCATGGTTTGCTCAATGGATTGGTTTAAGGGACAATTGCCAGGAAAACCCCCTAATATGTCATGGGACAATCTATGGTTTCCGGTGTAGATTTTCCCTTAAACCAATGATTGATTTGCTGATCCTCTGAGGTATCCGCAGATGCGACCCGACTGGAAAATCAAAAAGGTGCCCATCAGGGTCTACCAGTACTGGAAGGCGCCGCTCTTGGGCATTGCAGGTAGTGACTGGATCATGAATCACAACCTGATTTTTTTCTTGGTATACATAGGTTTGTTTGAAAATGGGGTATATTTCTACGTCAGGGATGAGGACCACTTCTGTTAGAGGCCTTTTTGACAAAGATGAGGCCTTGGGGAAAGCGATGAAAAAACCCGAAGAATCTAATCTAGCAAACTCTTGGTCCACTTGTTTGGATGTCACTCCTTTTCCATCTCCATATAAATATATAACACTATTAAACACAACCATATACACACTCCCGATGAATAGATCCACTACTAAATCAAGCGAAACATCACCCAAGAAACATCTCAAGTAAAACAAACTTTTGCAAAAAAGGCAGGCTTCTGTTTAGGCATTTACTTTCGGAAATTTAGTGTTGAAGGCTTCCTGGATGCCTTTCCTGTGGAATGTTTTTTTGTGATTTCTTGAGGTTTCTATGGGATTTAATTTCATGGTAATCCACTGGAATTAGGGGGGTTTCATTTTTTGATCCAAAGAAAATCCCATTTTTCATGGTCATAATCAAGAATAATCCATTGGGACCATTTTTTTCCACAGAAATTCTCAGATACCCTGCCGCCACGTACGTCGCCACGTGACAAGTCCTGGAGGCCAATTGGGGCGGCGTCTTGGTGACCAAGAAGCACAACGCTGGAAAGGAGGTTGGGCCCGTCGGGCCGGGCTTTGTGGATTCATCCTCCATGGGGACTCTGGTGGGTGTTTGATTAATTGGGATGGGATTCATATGGATTAATGATGATTGGTGGTATTTATTAATTTATTTCATGGGATTTCTACGGGAGTAATGGATTAGAACCATGGTACCTTTGTTTTTCTGGCCTTGAAAGGAGAATGTAGTGACGGCCATAGAAACGAAACCATGGAGATAGAAGGTTGAAGGGAACTCTTAGAGGACGCCATGTGGAACTCACCATCCACTGTCCAAAGAGACGGGGGATTTTGCAATGCCTGGATTTCGTCCAAGACAGGGTCTGGGACGAAGGAATGCCTATCAAATTGCGTTTGGACACATTGAAACACAGGCATCCAACCAGGGTTGGCAGATTGGTTCCATGAGTCTACTTGAAATCTATGACTAGGGAACACAGAAATATTTCCTTGTTACCGCAAGTCTACATCAATGTCAGGTGGGAAAAAGCTGGAAAGAGATGGGGCAAGATGATCCAATTGGACTATCAAGAGGGATTCCATGATGTATATTTATATAATATGATATGTATATAATTACATATCATATATACAAAATTACAGATATCATATATACACATGATTATACATAATTATATACACTATTATATACATAATTATATACATAATTATATACATAATTATATACATAATTATATACATAGTTATATACATAATTATATAATTATATACATAATTATATACATAATTATATACATACATAATTATATACATAATTATATACATAATTATATACATAATTATATACATACATAATTATATACATAATTATATACATAATTATATACATAATTATATAAATAATTACATACATAATTATATACATAATTATATACATAACTATACATATGATTATATATATATCCCATATATAGACATCACATCCTCGTGTTGCAGATTGCGAAGATGAGATGTTGTCAAAAATCCGGGTTGGATCCCAGGTTCTTTGGGTGTTCGGGTTTGGAAACCCCGGGACCATGAAACCATAGCATTCCTTCCAGGTCTACCGTGGCAAGTACAAGTGAGGCGAAGCAGTTTTCCACCTCGAACACAAAAAAGCGCGAACGAATGCAGTCGGCGACGATTGGAGATATTTCTGGAAACCTGGTAAATCACAAGCGTTCCAACCCAGCATTTGTAAACCAGCCAAATGGTGGCCGACCAGTTTCCTAGTAAGGTTCATTCGGAAGGCGTGAAACGACGAAGATATGATCAGTCCGTGTTTCCGTGGAACAACAAAATATATGTAATTATTCAATCTATATTATTTACAGTGTATAGTAGAAATTAATATATGTACACATAGGTATACATATGTATATGTATATTTATACATATACATATACAAATATACATATACAAATATGTGTACACACATATGAAATACACATATACACACGTGTTTTCGCGGACGCTGACCCGAGTATCTCCCTGCAGCCTTTGGTTTCTGCCCGCGGTGGTCCGGGAAAGCTTCGGACCCGGCGAAAAAGATCGTAGGGGACCACAGGGACCGAGGGTTGGAGACGGGTGCAGAGTGGCATACTTTTCAACGTTTGCGGGTTTGCAATGGATGTTTCATGATGTTTTGAATCTCCGACGTTACTACACACACATATATATATATATACATGCACACACATGCATATACAGTATTTTGGATGTTTTGAATCTACACGTACATGTTTTTTTTTTTTTTCTGAGGATACTGTAAGGCAAGCGTATGGCAGGCATATATGCACATGCGCACATGCCTACATGGACACGCCATCCCGGCTCCTGAGGCGCCAGCCCGGGCAGGGCAGCAAGCGGCGGCAACTTTCAACACATGGACCATCTAGGGAGATATAGAATACACACAGACATGTGTATATATAATATATATATATAATATATATATATGGTGTATGTATATATATAGACAATACATAAATATTGTCTATATATATATATAAATACACATGTATATAATAATCCAACTTAATGGAGGAGCACTTAGATATCGGAAGGTCATCCATTTGTAATGATGCCAGCTGAGTGACATACTTTCAGCTCAGCCATTAGGTGTGAAAATTTAAAGTCAGAAAAAACTACATGATGGGCAATGTGACCATAAAGCCATAAATCGCAGGACTTTTTGTGGGTTGTTTAGAATTTCATCCGGCCCATGTCGTAGCTGCCCAAAGCAGGTGGGGGATGGAGGATGCCGGGAGGACCTCTGGTTTTTTTTGGGCTCCAAAATCATTGACACCCCAAAGTTCATAGAAATATATAGGATGCATTTATTTGATTTGCGTGGGTCCATTTAGTCCATGGAATCTATTATTGTATTGAATTTCCAACCTTTGATCATGCACCATAGGGACCTCCTGTCCCATCAGACCCAGTTGGATGGTTAATTTCGCTGAGGCTGCTTCCATCCAGAAATCATTGGACATTCACCACACATTTGGATTACAAATGGTCCCTCAACAGCCTTTATACATTCCATCAGGTGGCTGATTTTTGTTGTGCCCCCCGAAGAAACTGAGGGATCCATTGGATCTGTGATCCCCGAGCCGACTTCAGGCCATGAAGTCTCACGAAGCGACCACCGCGGCCCGGGCGGGTTTCAGATGGAAAAGGGGGGTGTTCAGAAAACCAATCATACGAGTGACATGGTGAGGATGGAATGGGATCTATAACCAGCAAGATCATTTTTTGTCAAGAAAAAACGGATACTCCTGAAAAAATGGCCAGTCTACAGGTGAAAATAATGATCATGCATGAGATTTTGAGCTATGGAATTTTCACACAAACCCAGCTGTCAAAGTTGGATTGTGCCCATTGGCAGGACAAGGGTGGATAGCAAGTATACAATGGGAATCATGGATCCGACAAGATTTTAGTGGCCAAAAAATGGATCGGTGGGTGTACCAGTGGATAGTATACAGCTAGCAAAACGTGGATTAGGCAGGCAGCCTAAAAACGGAGTACAGAAGGTCACATTTGTTTGAACTTGTGTGTGGTTTCAAATAAAATATTTCCTGCTTCCATATCTATTTGGAAACATGATCTTAAAATGATCCTAGGTAACACATGGCTTTGGGATTGGTGTTCCCCTTGAAAAGGTTAACCAATCCAGTTCTTTTCGATATGACAATTCCTGAGTACTGTAGGTGTATGTCCCTCCAAGCACAACTCTGGCACTCTTTCAAAAATTCGCAGGCCTTCCAAGGTACTCCGGTTTTTCGTGCAACCTGAAAGGCACCCATTCTACCTAAGTACAATCATACCATGCAGACTGCGCGCCCGCAAAATTACCTGCCTCCCAATTGAGCATTTTGTCATCTCAAGGACAGATTCCAGCAAACATGCAGGAATGGCGCAAGAATCACCAGCCCTATCAAGAATTGGTTTAGTCGCCCCAAAACCCAAAGATGAATGCTTTAATTATGTTTGGAGTCTTATGCTTTTGTTTGACATCCCAATTTATTCAATTATGATCAGAATTGCCAAATAAGCCATTATTTGTTTGGCATAATTGGTTCAAAATGATCAGAATTGCCAAATTTCTGGGTCCCTTGGTACCTCGCGTTCCGAGATTCGCAGGTGAACTCGGGGCGACCTTGGTCCTCGCGCAGGCCGCCTGAGGATCAAGACAGTAAGATGCGACAACTATGAACAGAAAGTGAAGTTATGGGTGGTTACAGCCCATTTTCATCCATTTTCAGCTTACTGGTGCGTTTTACGCAGGGAATGTTCGGGAATGATCCCAGTCATCACTAATAATCATCCCAGCAACCCCCAGTCCCATCCATTCCCTACGTAAAACGCACGGTGGCATTTGCGTTGGACACGAGTGGAATCGGAGCGAAATCGAGCTTGATCCATGCCAGGGCTCGAATCTTTTTGTCCATGCCTGGGACCATGAGACAAGATCCATAGCATCTGGATCTGACAGCAATATGCTTACTGGTGCGTTTAACGTAGGGAATGGAGACTGGGGGTTGCTGGGATGATTATTGTGATGACTGGGATCATTCCCTAAAATTCCCTGCGTAAAACGCACCAGTAAGTATGTTCCCAAGGTGAAAGTTTCAGTTACAGCGATACCACTCGGGCAAGGTCTGGCCTGTTATCACCTAGCCAAAACGCTTGCCGCAACCGTTGACGTCGCCGCTTCAACAGGCCATCTCAACCTGAATCTGAACGCACCCCAACACCTGCTCGGGTTGCCCAGAGCTGTGTCAGTTTCTACCATGAACTAACCTCTGGTAATTTAACATAGCTATCAAAAACCAACATCTTTGATTGGAAAATAATTAAACCGATAAACATGATTTTTCATCCATTTTCCATAGCCATGTTAGTTGATTGGAGGGTAACCTCTGGAAAAAAAGCATTATACTTGGCTGATCATCTTACTTAGTAAGTGGTTAAGAACCCTGGCTAGTAAGTTTTCAATTCGTGGGCTATCCACGGTTATTCCCATTTATAAATGGATGAACTAACTCTCGATTAATTATATTAATTATCCCATTAAGTCACCATTAAATCCCATTAAAAATCAATGAACTAACTCCAGTTATTAACCACATACGATTTGTGAGATGATTCTCCAAGTAGCCATGGCCACATGGCTCGAACGGCAGCGTTAGTTGAGGTGACCCGACCTGGCTCTGCGTTGTGACTTTGGCAGTGTGTTGGGCGTGGGTTGCAGGATGGTGCACTGAACTTGGGCTTAAAAAATTGCAGGCATTCCAGTTACACCATGAATTCCTGTACTAGGCAATAGGTGATGCATGGTGATACTGTTACAATAACAGTTATTTTCTATCGTTGTAATCATAAGTTGATAGGTAAGAAGTTGTACGTACGTCAGCAAGTTTAATCATTAATCCTCAGTCATACAAGTTTTAATATTCTGATAAGTTACCACTCAAATTCAAGCCACAAAAAAACAAGTATCGCCATGACAAGATTACTAGTTACAATATGTTACAATCATTTTCATAGGTAAACTTGCCATTTGTAAGGAATGATGTTGACTGGCAATGGAATCACCCTACAAAAATCACTGGTGATTTGGACTTTTTTTTCACATGAATTCCCCAGCTCCCCAAACGCTCCCAGCTTCGATCATTTTCCGTTCGAAAAATGTGGTATCTGGCCATGGCAGACTTACCAGTTAAAGTTACCAGTTAAAGGCATCATGTCCATCCAGATTTTTTTATTATGTCAGAGTTTGTCACTTAAAGTCCTACACTTACTAAAGGTAATGACATATTATCTATCATAGATATTAGGTATCGGATAGATTGTCAGATAATAATTGACCTAATTTTTCAATCAGTGTTGATCTGAATATTAAGTAGTCAATTGTTATTGATGACAATCATTTACTCTTGCTGATATTACCCTAATAGTTACGTATATTATATTATATTGTAGATCTAATAACAACAATATCTCTCATGACATCAATTCAATCACTTTGGAATAGTTCCATAAATCACCAGATGATAGATTCACTATGTTACATGTTATCTCACTATATATTATAAAGATCAATCAGTTTCAACGTCTTTTTCACAGCAACCTGAACAAGGCCTTGGACCTCCAATACCACCCCAGATCCGTTCCTTGGCGGGATTGTTGGGGGCAATATACAACACAAGCAGCACTGGATGTATGCAGGGGTACGTCAAGCAAGGGTCCCAAGTTTAGCCTGACACACACCAGGTCCACTCCGCGCTTGGGTTCGCCCCTGCTGCGCGGATGCTCAGAGAGATGGACCCTGGTGCTTTATTTTTTGTTGTATGAATCCACCGCAAACTACAAGACAGGACCGACCCGCATTTGGAAGGGGGGTCTATCTCAGGGTGAGGGACCTGAGGATTTGGATTTCTATCATTCTCGGAAGGGGACGACGATTCTTGTGTCCCCACCTTCTCCCCCAAAATGCCGCCACAATCATCTGGATTTGCTGCAAAATCCCCAGTTCAGCCCCAGTGAATGCCAGAAACGTTTCGCTTCGATGGTGTTTCTTCATAGCTTCAGGGTCTTTCTTCCCAGGTACGGAACTGTGGGAGTTCATTCAGGTGTTCCCCCAGATCTGGTCCTGCCATCCGATGGGCAACAAGTCCGGGGCACCTGGTGGGGATGATCCTTCAACATCCATGCTGGTGGAATTTCTGATTTTGCTGGTGGAATTCCCTTTGCTAAATGATACCCTCTGGTAAACGTTTACATAACTATGGAAAATCACCATTTTCAATGGGCAAATCCACTATAAATGGCCATTTTCAATAGCTACGTTAAATTACCAGAGGGTAGTTTTTCATTACATGTCTTGCTGGTCGAATTCTCCCCTCCGCCGGAGTTGATAACCACAGTTCAGGCACCACTCAGCCACCCATCAGCCACACCGCCCAGTCTGGTGCCCTTCGCTTGAACGGAGGGGTCTTCCGCTGTCTGCGTATGGTGATCCCAGCGGTCGCTGTTTTTGGATCATCCAATTTGGGGCTCCTTTTGGGTTTTTATGTGAGTGGTTAGCACCCTCAACGAGGAAGCATAAGGAATAAGATGAGTATTTGGCACAATGCCACCTTTCTTGAATGGGTTCTTCAGCAAAAAGACTTGATGTAAATGGGTGTTCCCCAGCAGCAGTCGCCATCGAAAGCCTTCCACGAATTGTGATTCCAGGATTCCAGGTTGCAGGGCTCCAGATTGTGGGAGGTGCCCCCAAAATGCAAAAGATTGGATGGCTTATATAGCGATCACAAAAATGACCAGTCTACCTGTGGGTCTTGGATTCGGCATCTGCATTATTCTCTTGTTTCATGGGCATATCATCCGAACATGGAAGCACAATAGCAGCTATGGCATGCCCGTTCATCAAAGCTGTTCGCCACGCGGTGATGAACCTGCCGGAGCTTGAGCCATTTCTGGTCATTGGGGATGTTATTCATAGGACGTCCCCAGAGATGTCCCCTGAGAAATCTGTCATGCCCGAGGTCCCGATTCGGCGCGCTTCCCGAAGGAGGACTTTCTGAAGGAGGAAATCGATGGCCGGCCCTCCACGGCCCCAGCCACGCGAGAGGCTGCCTTGGAGCGGGGATTAGGAGATTGGGATCAACAATGAAATCTGAAAGCCTTGAAACTGACACGTCTTTTGTCATTTCCAAGCCCCCCATCATCTCGTGACATACCATCCACATACAATCCACATACCATCCACATACCATCCGCATACCATCCACATACCATCCACATTCTTCCATGGAAAAGAATAATTACATAAAATTTTACTATATTTCCATCAGGAAAGCTTGGATTTTCCACCTCCATGCGAACTGTGCCCGGGAGGCTGCAGGACCCGTGCCGTTTCCGCACGGACCACCCCCAGGACATGAGCTGTCGTTGCCACCCGAGGCAACTTCTGCATAATTTTCGGTGAACATTGGGGGAAGAAAACCCAGATGGCTGGTGATTTTTTGGTATTGAGCCATCCGTTTTCGGGTGTTCAACAGACTTGGGTCATGCTGGGTCAATTTTGGTGCATGGTGAGTCTTATGGCTTGTATTGTAGTTAATTGATCACTTCCCCTCAATATTAAACACCCCCCGAAACCATGGCGGATTTATGGGATTTACATATAGGGACCATGGAACGGGGGTGTTTAACATTGGGAAGGAATGGTCTCGGAGATATTTTCTGGCTCCAAACTGGCCAACTCTCTGTTTTTGGTCACCTCTAAATGACTTCAGTTAGGTCATGACCCAAGCCATCTCCAGCTGGGCTAGGCCGGTTGGTCCAAGCCCCATGAGTAGTCCAGGTATTGCACCGCGGGTTGTATGGCCTGTCGTCAGCGTTCGCAGGACATGGCCCTCCTCAGTTTGGAAGGGATGTGCGCCCCGCGGGGAAGGGGTTGGATGACTTGCACCAAATGGAAGTCAAGGTAGATTCGGTGGTAAAGCTTCGTTTCAAACTGCTGTTTCAATCCATCTCCATCGATTTCCATTTAAGTTTCAAGACCGTTTCAATCTATTTCAATCCATTTCAATCCATTTCAATCTATTTCAATCTATTTCAATCCATTTCAATCTATTTCAATCTATCTTAGATATCCCAAAAATAGACCTCCCATCGTCCCATCCATGGGTGGTATCCCCCGCTACCATAGCGCGCAGGTCCGTGCCGAGGAAGACCGGCCGAGCACGGCTCCAGCCACCGGGGCTTCCGCACGGGCGACAAAGGTGAACAAGAGGCCCCCTGTGCTGAATGGAGGGAGCCTGAGGGAGCAGTGAGCTGAGGGGCTAGGTATCCAGATTCTCTGATTGAATGAGGAGCTGGGGAGCTACAATCAGAGTTTCCCAACGATACGATTCAGATGATTATACTAGCACATATTCTCAAACAGAGCAATCAATATGTTTGTCAACTAACAGTACAGGAATGTCATCAGTTGGGGAAGTGACCCTTCCCACGGTCGTTATTAAACAGCCCCCCAGAGTCCCCATGGTGGATGTAGGGGATTGAACAGCATAGGAACCATGGCGACATATCATGTACGTATGCAAATGGCTTTATCGGAGTTCCCCAATTTTGTATCACTGTCAAAGGCTTTGAAGACTGGGTTTCGTTTTTCTGCAGGATACAATTTCACGCAATGCCGATTTCGCCCGTCTGAAACGGGGCATGGCATTGTTTTTTTGTGGGTCAATCACTTTTCCCAAAAAGAAGGGTGGTGAATGGCGGTGAATGGATGTTCATTTCTGCTTGGGCCACAGTCAGATATCTGTAGTTTCCAGTTTTTCGATTTCCTGCGCCGGGAGCGGCCTTGCCAGGAATTTCTCTGAATCTCAGGAAGCCGAGTTTGAAGGCCAGGAAAGGTGGCAAAGGTGGCGGTGAAAAAGCGATACTTTCCTGATTTTCTTTGGGGAATCATTCGGAATGACCAGGTTCGGGGATGGGGTTAGTAAACTGGGCACGAAAAAATGATGGGTCAAACATGGTTGACACTGAAAAACCATGGATGGTGAATGCAAACCATCAGCGAGAGAAACTTCAACGAATTCCATCTAATTCCCAAATCCTGCCAATCTTAGTGCCTACCCCTTGGAAGTGCGGAGTTCCGTACTTCCTTTTGGAACAGAATGCTGAGTCTACAAAGCGATGTTGGGACATAAAAACCAACCAGGGTAATATGCATATTCTAATACACACCCATGGACATCTTTGATGGGATCAGCCTCCACCTGCAGTGTTTTTCAAGCCCCCCGGCAAGAATCTCAGATGGGTTCGTCATCATTTTCCCATGAATGACATGGCATTTGGTCCAGCTTCGTCCTTCATTTGCAGGCATATCATCCCATGTAATTCCATCTAATGCCACATATTCGCATATAATCCCCGTTGCTTATAGAATCTCATTGCTATCCCCATCTCAGCTTTCGGCACGTCCTGCCAAGGTGTCTTGGAAGGTGATGAAGAGCAGGTCTGAAATGGGGGTAGAAGCATCAACAAAGTGGGGAAACTAACCATTCTAAACGGTGTATACAGTGGGTGTTTGTCTGGAAAATGATCATTTTCCACATTTTTTTTCAGCAAATTCGGGTGTGTACATACCCATTTGGGTATGGATCAATACCTATGAAAATAGCATTTTTAGGGGGTTATTCACATCCATAAATCCCAGCTATTTTGATGTGAACTACAGGGGTACCAGGGTTTTGACCCATTCCATGGGATGATCGCAGTTTCGCAGGATGGTATCACCACCTTCTCGTTGGGGTGCTCATTTGGCTGCCTGGGGGTTTAAGCAACGAAAAAATGGAATGGAAGGGGACACCATACAGAAAGTGTATATATATAATATGTATGATATATATATATTTATAATAGGTATATATATATATATTTATAATATGTATAGTATATATATATATATCCTTTTGTATAAGTTTTTGGATGGGGAAACTGTTGAGGTAAACCTTTTGTTTTTTTTGACTTTTTGACAGTTCTTGGAAATGACCTGGGTCAGGTCTGTCGCTGGTTGAATTCAATGACCAAAATGAATAGTTCGAGGTGCCAGGGTACCCCGTAATTCTCCCCAACCCAGTGGTCATCGTATACTAGTGATATACCCCATGATCAGACCCCCAAAGGCAAATGTGTCAGGAAGGGTCCAAAAAAAAAGCCCTGGAAGGGACCCTACTGGATGCAAGGCAAATCGAAGAGGACGATGTCCTGACCTCGGCGAGTTCGCTATGGGTAGCCGTATGGAGGTTTTCCGAAATGGAGGTACCCCATAAAACGATGGTTTATGATTGGAAATCCTATCAAAATGGATGATTTGGGGGTACCTATACTTTAGGAAACCTCCAGATTCTGTAGGAAAGGGGGAACCAAGCAGCTACTAAGAGTTTCACGATCATAGTTTCTTTTCCTCGCGTCAAGCTCAGTTGAATAAATCCTGGTTGATTGATTTGGAGCGCACCAAAGAAGATGGCGATAATCCGCGACGAAATTTGTATCTCCCCAGACACACAGCCCAGCGGTTTGTTCATCCAGGGTTGACATCATTCACCATGATTACCACCTCCAGTCTTTTTGCCAGGGCCCAAAAAAGGTCGGTTGAAGCATAGCCAGAGGTTATCTCGAAAATTTGAAACTCATTTTATCCCATGGTCTATCATCATCATTTTCCCTCTTGTCATTTACGTAAAAGGCAATAAATTTTTGTGACTTTCCCGCTTGGACTCATACCCCCTCTGAATTGGGGAATGGACGAAATGTTTTGATGTGAACACCATTGCTTGAATACATACCCTCTGGTAATTTAACGTAGCTATTGAAAATGGCCATTAATAGTGGATTTTCCCATTAAGAATGGTGTTTTTCCATAGCCATGTTAGTTTACCAGAGGGTAGGCATTTGACTGTGCTTCAAACCTCACGTGTGGTAAAGGATGATCTCCCCAGGGGCCAGTGGCGTACCGCCAACAAGTGGGGGACCTAAAATTCACCGGTGTTTTTGGGTCCTCGCGAGTGCGCCCCAGTTTCTTTTTGGGCTGGTTGAAAGAAGCCACTGAAGAATATTGATTCGAGTTCATTTTGACTTAGTTTGAGTTGATTCGAGTTCATATGAGTTGATTTGGGGGAAATTCCAAGAAATGTCACCCTCCTTTTCAATGAGAAACGCATCACTCTCCTTGATTCTGAGGTTCCGTCGAAGGCCTTCAGGCCGGGATGAGTGTTGAACGCCATAAACCATTAGGGCAATTTACAGTATTTTATGATGATTTAATTGAGAAATATGCGAAGCGCACTGAGAACGCGTATCGGTTTGTGTGAATATAGGGTCGCCCAAAAATCCTTAGATTTTTAATGAATTTTCCTGCTGAATCATCATTTTTCCCTTATGAAATTGCCATTGGGGTCATCCACAGCCATCCCATATTCACTTTGTTGGTTAATTTGTTAAATCTCATTCAACCCTAGTAGCCTAGTAAATCTCATATAAATTAATATGAAATCATGTAAAATCCGCTTAAAGTCCCATTGAATCACCATAGAATCATCTAAACATCCCCATAGAATCCCTTAAACTCACCACAAAGCCGCTGGCAGGAACCTCTCCTTTGAAAAGATGGCTTCCAGCCCGATGGCTGTGGCACTGCGAAGGGTGGGCTCCGAATGTCGCGCGAGAGTTCTGGTAGTTTCAGGGATGAAATCGGGCCGAACAACTCAAACACTTCGGCCAACTGCTGGGGTTGAACGCAGCAAATGACGATTGGGCGAAAACAGATGGACAAAATAACGGAAAAATATGGTGAACATATGGGAAAGTACGGAAAAATATGGGAGCCTATGATTTAACTCGTTATTTTCCAACTTTAACCCAACTTTGGGGCGCAGAAAGCAGTACCTCAACGTAGCTGGTTGGCAAATGGGCACGTTGTCTCGTCCACTCCAAGGGGTTGTTTTCTTCTGTTTCTGAGGCCAAGTCTTCTGGAATCCTTGGACACCAATTGTTTGTTTCTCGAACTTGGTTACTAACGGTTACACCCCATCGACTAGGACGTCATGAGTTGGGCAATAAAAAAAACATATATTGAGACAAACAGATTGAAACATCTTTGATCATATGGTAAACCCATGTAAACCCAATTTCATAAACCATCTCCAAGTCATCAGCATTTTAATGCCGTGGTATAAACACCATCCCCTCTTATTGGATAGCCAGTTGCCAGGTGCCCTGGCGCCCGGAGCTCTTCTTGGCCTTGAAGAAGGAGGCCCATTTCGACGTGATGACGCAGTCAAACTGCTAGCTTGAACGGAAGCAGTTCGTTGGGAAGTGCTTAACCGAACAACTAGAGATTATAGCTAAAGATAGCTAAACAATGCACAACTTTGAATGTAGACAGTATATATATATAGATATACACTCTATATATATATATACATACTGTATATTTTTAGACATATATACATACAAATAAGAACTAAGAAATATACTGTCATTACTTCAGGGGAAATCTTGGATATATTTTCTCACAGAAATATCTGGCTCCTCGCCAGGCCTTAGACGCGCGCGAAGATCCTATGCTTCGGACTCTGATGCAGCGTCTGGTGCAGTTTTCGACCCGCAAGGTGCGCATGACACGGTGACCTTAGGAACTGTGGCTTCAAATTAGATCAACTCTGGGAATTCTTGGGATTCAATTTTCAGCAAAAACCTCAGGTTGGATGGTGGCCTTATGGGTTTTTTTCAACTGAGGTGCCCTGGAATCTATGATGGAACCCTCCAGGATGCCCCAACCGAGTCATCGCCGATGGTCCAATTGCCAGGCCATTGCTCAGGAGTCCTACTTCGTCTATGCCACTTCAGCTGGGGCCTGGGAAAGTCGAGAAAACTCAGGGGTTGGCTTACCCTTTGGTAAACTAACACAACTATTGAAAATTGCCATTTATAGTTGATTTACCCATTAAAAATGGTGATTTTCAATAGCTATGTTAAATTACCAGAGGGTATAGTTTCAAGGGGGGAATGTAAACGTGAGCTAGGATGCGAACATCATTCTTCAGCTAGCCTCCATTCGACTTGGTGGCCAGTGAGCAAGGGGCGTCACACACACACACAAAAAAAAATGACTCCAAAATGGAAGCTTCACAGATCAAACTATGTGGGTAAGAATGACTACCAGTGACTACCCACGACAAGAATCTATGGCAAACGTAAGACCCAGGAATGATCATGAAAATGGCTAGGGCTCAAATTTCTGGACCTTACAACACTTTGGGGTTCAGGTTTCAGGCTTGTTAGACCGTTAGATGTTGGAAACCAGTCCAAAACCATCGGTCCGCCGAGGGGAAGGAGGACATTGGAGAGCAGGTCACTTTGTGGTGCCTTGGCGCTTTTCCGGGGACTGATCCAACCATCCCCAGATCCAGGGCAATCTTCATGACTGTCAACTTCAGAGTCAGGAATCTTCCAGAAGATTTATCTACCATGTAAAAAAGGGAAGCTTGAAGATTCTGGAAGATTCTGTGAATGACCCCAGAGTTCAAAACGGACCACGTTTGTGAGTGTCCCCAACATTTCTGAGCTCTACATGTAATTGGATAATGTTGCGACCTGTGACCTCACCTTTCCTTAGGCCTTAGCTCAGGTTGGTGAAGTATCACAGTTCATCCAGGATGTAGCCGTGAGTCACCCGTCGCCCAAGTTCAGCTCAACTGAGGCCTCACGTTGGACGCTGCGATGTGCGGTGGCACCTTGGTGTGGTTGGTGGGGTCAACCGGTGGTTGGTGGGGTCAATCATCCTTAGATTTCATGAGAAAAAAACATGTGATTTAAGCCGCACAATCTGAAGCTGCAACAAACATGGTCCTGATCCAGGAAAGTTGATGGGGTCGCAGTTTCAAATTGACCATTCATGGAGAGGCTCCAATTGCTACTTGGTTGACAGGTTTCCCTTTATTATATAATTATATATAATATGGAGGTTTCCTGAAATAGGGGTACCCCGGAATTTGCCCTTATAAACCAACCATTTTGGGGATCCCACATTTATGGAAGCCCTCATATACACATATATATATATATCCCAATAACCTTGGTAGTATAACTCCCAAGGACCAATCAAGCAGGGTATTTTATACTGGCGGCCATTGCTGAGGTATGGTGATACCAGACCACGGGCTTCCTTTGACATGAAGCCCTCGGTGAAGCAGGCGGAGCGTTGAGATGACCGGTGAAATTCTGCCCCCCCCCGAACTGGAGATGACTAGTCATAGCTGTTGAATTTTGAAGATCCCCACATTGATATACATTTATATACATTTAAATACATTTATGACATTTAATTGGATAGTTGTTGAATCATGTGCTAAGCCTACAGCCCAATTTCATAATCCATCCCCAAGTCAGCATTTGATGGGTGCTAGGTTTACCATCCCTTCTCCGCCATCTTGCGAGGCGAGCAAAGATGCTGTAGTCTCGAGTCATTCAGTGCTGGACACTTTGATGCACCTGAAATCTGCCGGGGCCCAAGGGGCTACGGGCAACGTCCGCGAATCGGAGCCAAACTGAGAGTTTCCCAGTTTGCGAAAAGTTTTCGGAGTGGCTAGACAACTTTCCAACTTACTCCCAGGATGTTGTTTTTTGGGTGAGTGAAACATTGATAAGTGATGAGTGATAGGGGAAAATCACAGGATCATCCCATTCGCCATGGCAGCAACTAGCAACTTCAAGGATCGTCCAACGAATCACAGCAAGAGAAATCATGGGAAGTTTTTATGTTTTTTTGTTCTGATACCCTCTGGTAAACTAACGTAGCTATAGAAAATCACCATTTTTAATGGGAAAACTCACTATAAATGGTCATTTTCAATAGCTACGTTAAATTACCAGAGGGTATATTTACCAAGGACTCTGTGATGACTTGTGACATCTGACATCTTGGCAGACCATGTTTTCACCGGGGCTTGGTTCCAAGTCCTGCCAGGTCTGCCCGGATCATCCGGTGGTGTTAATCGCTGAAGTCATTGACTTTGATGGCAATGGAGGTGCAACAAACGAAGATTGAGCTCATGGAGTCCCCGCATTTCTAGCGGTTCCCAAAAAAGGGCTTCTTGATCCTTATTGATTTTAAAATGACTTTAAGAAATGCGCATTATAGATCACTATGGATTCACTAATAATAGTGACTATGGCTTCTACAGTCACCCTAAAAAGTCGTTTGCAAGTTTGCTAGTGGAGATATCCACACTCAAAATTGCCCAAATCCGTGGTTCCCACATATCCAGCTCCACAGCCAGACGTGGACCAGCGAAATGCCTGCAGCATCATGCCCGATGATCTGCTGGGGACCGAGCTGCCTTGTGGACAACTGGTGATCTGGTGACCTTTTTACCCTTCCAGTCAGCCAACATGGAACTGTGGCCAACCCAATATATTAATGAACCATCCCCCTGGGCATCTAACATCAGGTTTGCTACATTAATCTACCATAATCTACCTTACTAGGTCACCCCATTGTTGAAAGGCTGAATTGCTTGATACCCACAGATTTGGGTCATGACCTTCGTCGGAAATCACGTGGATCGTCATATCACATTTAAAACAAAAGATGCTTAGGATCCCAAGAAAAAATGCCACAGGTTCCAAATAATTAGCTCCATCATGTTCTATCTCTGTTTATGTAAGTCGTGAAAAACCATCCCAACATAAATTCTGTTGGTTGACTGAAGTCAATTTTAGATCAAAACTTCGAGCTCTTGAATTTCAGGTTGAACTCATCTGAGTCGATTCTGGATACATATATATATGTATATATATAATATATATATATTCTTTTTTTTTTTAAAAGACTTATATAATTGTTGTTATCATTAGTATTTTTTCTGTGAGTTCTATATTAAATAAGTAGTTCTACCACATTTTTTTGGTTTAAGTTGGATACTTGGATACCACAATTTCTACGTCACTAAATATCTATCTATCCATCCATCCATCCATCCATCCATCAATCCATCAATCTATCTCTATCTATCTCTATCTATCTCTATCTATCTCCATCTATCTCTATCTATCTCTATCTATCTGTATCTATCTGTATCTATCTGTATCTATCTCTATCTATCTCTATCTATCTCTATCTATCTCTATCTATCTCTATCTGGCTCTATCTATCTCTATCTATCTATCTATCTCTCTCTATCTATCTATCCATCTATTTATCGATCTATTTATCCAGCTATCTTTCTACATATCTATCTATCTATGTATCTATCTATGATCTATCTGTCTATCTACCTATCTATCTATCTACCTATCTAGCTAATACAATCTAAGTAATACTAGAAAAGTAATCTATATCATACCTATCTCTATCTATCTCTATCTATGTGTATCTATCTCTCTCTATCTATCTCTATCTCTATCTACCTGTATCTATCTCTATCTATCTCTATCTATCTCTATCTTTCTCTATCTACCTCTATCTATCTCTATCTATCTCTATCTATCTCTATCTATCTCTATCTATCTATCCTATCTCTACTATCTCTCCTATCTATCCTATCTATCCTGTATATCCTGTATATCCAGTCTATCGTATCTATCCTATCCTATCTATCCTATCTATCTATCTATCTAACTATCTATCTATCCTATCCTATCTATCTTATCTATCTTATCTATCTTATCTATCTTATCTATCTTATCTATCTTTTATATCTTTTATATCTTTTAAATCTTATCTATCTTATCTATCTTATCTATCTTATCTATCTTATCTATCTTATCTATCTTATCTATCTTATCTATCTTATCTATCTAATCTATCTAATCTATCGAATCTATCGTATCTATCGAATCTATCCTATCTTTCTTTCTTTCTATCTATCTACCTATCTACCTATCTACCTATCTACCTATCTACCTATCTACCTATCTACCTATCTATCTATCTATCTTTCTATATCAAATCTAACCAAATCAAATCTAATCAAATCAAATCTAATCTAATCTAGTTTTTATCTTACCTTATCTTATCTTATCCTATCTATCTTATCTTATCTTATCGTATCTTATCTTATCTTATCCTATCTATCTTATCCTATCTATCTTGTCCTATCTATCCTATCCTATCTATCTCATCCTATCTATCTCATCCTATCTATCTTATCCTATCTATCTTATCATATCTATCTTATCCTATCTATCTTATCCTATCTATCTTATCCTAGCTATCTTTTTCCCTATCTATCTTATCCTATCTATCTTATCCTATCTTATCCTATCTTATCCTATTTTATCCTATCTTATCCTATCTTATCCTATTTTATCCTATCTTATCCTATCTTATCCTATCTTATCCTATCTTATCCTATCTTATCCTATCTTATCCTATCTTATCCTATCTTATCCTATCTGATCCTATCTTATCCTATCTTATCCTATCTTATCCTATCTTATCCTATCTTATCCTATCTTATCCTATCTTATCCTATCTTATCCTATCTTATCCTATCTAATCCTATCTAATCCTATCTAATC
>Ga0126342_10007647_pt1 | contig 19340 bp, 8 predicted proteins | sample Cyp1metagenome_FD_92528 | JGI IMG/M metagenome (GOLD analysis project Ga0126342, IMG submission 92528) | Coral microbial communities from Lord Howe Island, Old Settlement Bay, Australia - Cyphastrea 1 metagenome | ecosystem: Host-associated > Invertebrates > Cnidaria > Coral ... | reverse complement strand
TACGTTTTGAATGGTTGAATCACTGCCACCTCAGCCCCTGGAGGTGGCAAAGTTCGGTCGGTAACGGCAAAGTTTACACTAACCCTTAGGTCTATTCTTTGCCCATACCTTGACTCCCAGGGTATATAATATATATATATACATAAATGGACCATTTTCCCTAGCTAAAAAAAGTGGGTTTATACTGGAAGGCGTCCCATGGCCAACACAAAATATTCCAATCTGAGCACGCCACAAAAGACATATTCCAACTGCCTCTCGTTGCCCGGGTCATCCAATAGGGCAATGCTGCCTCAGTAGAACGGTGATGTGGCCTTGATTGGCGACAAAAATGGATGCAAAATCACCTGATCTCACCATGAATCGTGGGGATTTAACTAGCAAAAATGGTGGTAGCATGGTTTATGATCCCATCCCTGGCATATCAAATACCGCACATATGCGCCTCTAAAATGAAATAAACACAGTACTAAGCCAGGGGTTCTGATGGGTATAATGTCAAGGGGAAAGAGCTATTTGATGCATGGGTGACTAAATCCGCCAGTTGATCATTGCAAAAATAACAATGTACTTAGACGATATTTTTTTAGCAACCACTATATAGAGTGGAAAACTGTAGTACCAGTTGGGTGATTTCCTCACCAAAATGCTTGGCTAAGATGGTGACTTCAGTACATCAAAGTCCACTGCAGGCCAAAAAGGAGCTGCGTGACACATGTTTCTTCATCACCCACCTCAAAATCTTCCGAAGTTTCCGAAGTGCTTTTGATCCCCACAGGGAAAAAAAAACATGAACAATCAATGAACATCACAGCTATAGCTCTTGACAGGTCTGGCTTAGCATGATATAAGTAACAGAAGTTACTTCATCAAACTGATTCATTTAGCCGCTGTTCCGCTAGAGAATCTGTCCACCAGCCAGTCTCAGGCGCGGGCCGATCGCCTGGGCTAGCAGTGCACTTACTTAAAGCGTTGAGGATGACATCATCCAATCTTGGGATACCCTCCGGGAAACTAACATAGCTATGGAAAATCACCATGTTTAATAGGTAAATCAACTATAGATGGGTCATTTTCAATAGTTATGTTAAATTACCAGAGGGTATGTTGTTTGATAAGAACATATATAAATTATCGGCCAAACTTTGACCCCTGCACAAAACTGGATAAAACAAATTTTGAGCCCTGCATTCCTCCATTCCATTTATCTGGGTAAATGACAATATATAATGTGTCAACCTGAAATAAGGACATTTGATGACATTTGGGGATGGTTACCCCATGTTACCCCGCCCCGAAAAACCGACCATTATTATTTTAGGCTTCGGTCGCAGTCACGTCGTTACAATTTACCCAGGTTTATGGATAAAGAATTCTCGAAGATATCCAGTAACCAACCTCTCACCATTCAGTCAGTTCACTCTAAATATCTGTGACATCATCTCCTCACCTGTCATTCTACCCAGTAATTACATGTAATTACAATACACCAATTTAAAAGATCTGTCTTTATACCCAATGTCCCCCTGTATATCCGAATATTTTTCAATTTGCGATGTTGTTCATCCCGTAAATAACATTAGTTCACCCAACCAGCTGCTTTGACATAATAGTTACCCATTCGCCAAGGATTTACTCTCAAGTCAAGTCAACATAGCCATAGCCATAGCCTTAGCTGTGGAAATCCATGGGTTCGAACCGGAAATTCTCTGCAGTCATCAGGAAATGATCTAATCCATGGTTTATTGCTCCTTAAGTCCACCTAAATTTGTCTGTACTTAGGGTACAAGTAGCCCCAAACATGGTACAAGGTGGTGCCCCCGTTCGATAGCTAAGTTGGTGAACATAACTCCAATTTCACTATGGTTTATAGGTGATATATCTATAGTTAATGGGCTTATAAACCAACTTATAACTGGGGGGCACCACCTTGTAGAAAATCATGATAATAATGATAACCCACTGGATTTGAAGGTACCCTACATTCAAACAACTCCACATTTGGTCGTGGGTCAAAACCCTCTCGCTTTTCTCGCTTTTGGCTGAAGTACCTGCTCGGAGGACGGAGACAGGTGCTCGTCCAAGTGACACAAAACTTAGTCTTCTCGAACTCCTGGTGGAACGTTTCCCAAATCCCTCTCAATCTGTCTCGCCGGCATACAAGTAATGTATGCTTTGTAACGGCTGTCAACTCGCTGAAGTCTGGCCTCACTGAAATTGGCCTTGATGGCCCCGCACCAGAAAGCAAGCACGTGACTGCTTGGACGTCTTTGTTGAATGTCCATGTCAAAGCCAACGGATTTCGCCAGTCCTTTGAGGTACCGCGAGAACCACTGTACGTGCAGCTTATAACTGTAAGGTTTGAGGCGGTCAGGTTCGATCCATTTGGGTCCTGTGCTGGCTGGACCCCACTGCTCAGAATACATTTGGTAGTCAACAAGCAATTGATGAAACGAAACCCATATCACTGGCTCCCCCGGCGAAATGAGGGTCTTCAACCAATGCAACACGTCTCTCATCTCTTGTATGCGAAACCTTATTGGGAAGTCATGGACTTGGAGTCCTGCGATGTGCTCAAGACCTGCATCTACATGGGATGCAAACTCTGTTGGCATTCCTTGTGGTGATGGTGTCTCGTTGATGGGTATGACTGTGGAAAGTGCACGCTGGCCAATGGCTACCAAAGTGGTGTGCCAAGCCACCCCAAATTTTCGAAGGTATGTGATTTCTTCTACAAGTTGATCAGCTAACCGTTGTAACTTCTTTGGGATGTGTTGAAAGGCATCTGCTGCGCACTTGTCTGCTGCGGCATTTCCTTGAACTGCCCAAGTGTCCAAACTTGTCTGCTGATCATTCGCATCTGCATGTGCTTGCACTTTGTGTACACTATGGAGAAATTGGTGAGCCAACCTGTACTGTTCACGTAGTAAAAACCAAAGGTCAGAGTCCTGTTTCTTGTGAATCACTGGGTCAAAACCTTGTAGCCACTGGTTGAACATTTCAAACACTTGTTGGTTGTCAATCCAAAATCTGCCTTTTTGTTGAGTTTGAACCAAAATTTTTAACGCTGAGATGGCTGCGGTTATCTCTGCTCGGAGGCTGGTTTGTTTCCATCCCGGGACGCCGCCTGAAGAGGTGGCCCAAAAATCACAACCTGTCCGCTGAACAACTCTCCAGCTTGCTATCCTTGTGTGAGGGTCATTGGGTCGTTTGCAGCTCCCATCCAAAAACAAGTCAAGGTATGTGAGGTCTGTATTGTTCGAAACAGGTGCAAAGAATTCGCCAGTGGTGTCAGGCATCTGCATGAGTGCCTCCCGGAAGGCTGTTTGGCTTTGGGCTCGTGGAATCCACCCGTGACACCAAGTGCTGGATGGCATTTCTGGGTGGTTACTCGGCTGTACATGCTTGTCACGGATGTCTTGGAAGAAAGCACATTCTATATTACGGTGGTAAAGGCTGTCATCTTGTCCACAGAATCTGCACTGAGCATCAGTTGTTTTCCCCGCATGGAAGAGTGCATCATTGGTATATTGAGTGGCGTTGAGTGCACATCTCAAGAGCCCCTGGTGTTCTACCGGTTGTGATTTGAAAAGCTGCTTGGTGAGCCTCACATCTGCATCGGTCAAGCCGACCATGGTAGTTCTGTCATGCTCTACCAACCCTTGTACATGTTGTTGCCATGCCAAAATGACTCTTTCACTAAGTTCACTGCGCGGACATCGCTGGAACCAGACTGGTAAACCATCTTGGTCATAGCACAAATCTCCTCCTTCCCAGCTCCATGACAAAGCCTGGAGTGCATTCAAGAAACTTTTGCATGGTCCCGGTGTGGTGCGTCCTTTATCCAAAATTTGACTAAGGGTGAATTGAGCCAAGTCAGGGGTACAGAAGTCTCGAAAAGTCAAAATGGTATTGAGGATGCAATATAACTCAGGATCAGTGCATGGGTTACTTACGCAAGAAAGTTGAAGCATGGGGTTAGATCCCATCTGGTGAAGGTTAAGGGCCTTTGTGGCTTGGGTCCTTAATTTCAAGAAATGGTTTTTCCCCAGGGTGACTGTACTGATACCGTAGAACATGTTGGGCCAGGCTGCCACATACAGTGCACGCTCTTTTTGTGAAACTGGGGCACATGATCTTGCTAGTTTCGACCAGAACTGGGAACATGAGCTGATTTTCTCCTGAATAGTGCTGTTTGTCACCAACCTGGTATAGTTCATGTGGCCACCAAGCCCTCGGCTGTAGTATTTGCGGTTGACCGCTGCATCTTGGATGAGCTTGCGGCCCGCCGGTGTGTTGGCCCAAGCATAACTTTTGGCAGGGTCAAGGCAGGGTCAATCTGCAGGTCCAACATGAGGCAGAAATCTGCCATGCCTTTGGTGGCTTCCAGTGCTTCATGTGCTGTTTCAGCAAGTGCTTGTATGTCATCAACAAAAGACCAGATTTGGACTCTGGGATACCTGTGGTACATGTATACCTCCATGGCCAGATTGCAAATCACCATGCTGACTACGCTCAAGCCGCAACCCTCTGGGTACCCCGTTGTCGAGGTGATGGCTCGCCCTGTGGCCCCTCGTACCTGAAACCTGTGAGTCATTTGGCTCAAGGCTTGCGTCCATGGCTGCATCACTTCATCTGGGATTCCTATGTGCTTGGCAACGTGCTGTAGGACATCCCTGGGTAAGGTGTTAAAACACTTAACAAGGTCAATGGTGGATCCGGCAATTTCAGTGGTACTACCGTACGCATGCTCTATGCACTGCTGGATGTGGAACCAAACTTGTTTTGGGGATCTACCCGGGATGTTACCTATTAAGGAATGAGGGACTAGGTCTTTGAGAAAGTCAAGACATTGTCTGGCTCTGATTGACGACCACGTCCTGTATACCAGAGAGAAAATGCAAATAGGCCTGTACTGTTTGGTGAGCTCTGCATCTGGCGTTTTTGCTAAGGCAGCTACTATACCTGTGGTTATTTGGGCGGGCCATGGCTGGCCTTTTTCCACTTGTTGGATCATGCTGATCAGTTGTTCCAATGTAGACAGTGGCATATGCTGCAAGTCTTGTTTGGAGATTCCATCGGGTCCTACAGCTGCCCCTTTGCGCTTGGAATTAACCGTTTTCCTCCACAAGGTTGGCGTAATGGGTGGAAAGGTAGTTTCTCGTTTGGGCAGCGCAGTTTGCAAGAAATCCCTTGCTGCCTGCCATTCTTCTGCTGCTACATTGTCATGCTTCTTCCATCTGGGTGCCCATTCGTTTTCGAAAGAGTCCAGAATCGTGGGAATATCACCGATTAGTTCTTTGGACAGGATGCTGTCCTCTAGTGCATTTGCAGCTTCGGTCGGGAGCCGAAACTGGTGGTCATCCAGGATTTGCACCTGGACAGGGATGTGGTTGACATCAACGGTTGTAGTACCTGCAGTCATTGGGTTACGCAGGGTTATTATACTTTGTCCTTCGGAATCCGGTTGGATTTGAGTGATTGGGTTGGTAGTGTATTGAACAAGGGATTGAACTGCTTCTGCACGGTCTCTTTGCACATCTTTATAAATCAGCATGGGATCATGGAGTCTGCGTTGTTTGGCAAAGTCATGTCGGGCTGTACGCAGATTCTTTTCAAGCTCACGGTATTGGCGTGAGAATTCCAGAAAAAGGTTATCAGCCGTATCTGCATCTGGTGGTTCAAATGGCAATTGAGCTGGTGTGTTGGCAAAGGTGTGATGCTGATCTTTCCACCATTGCTCAAAACCTTGTGGAAAACCTGCTGCCATTTTGATCTTTCGCCAGAGATTCGCTTTGTGTTCCATGACATTTGTGGTGACCTGGGCTGTCCTGGCAACTCGGCTATAGTGCTGGAGGCGACGGATCTACTTGGTCCATCTTGCATGGGTCATGTTAGAGCAGGCAAGTTCTGACTGGATGTCTCCTCTCCTATTGGGTTTGACTGGTGCCACTTGGTTTTTGGACCAGATTACTTCTTTTGTGGTGGCCCGTCCTTTTTGGTGGGCTTGGAGATGAGGTAAATTGTTGTGTTGAAGAATGCAATTGGCATAATTTTCTACATCTTTCCATAAGGATTGATACCACTGATCCATATCTTCATTTGGATTAACCTGACATTCCCATTCTGGCCACTGCTGCGTTTGCTTTGGCCATTGTATGGGTTTCGGTTTTCTCCACATGGGGACCAGTGGTGGGGCATCAATGTCACTCAGGGTTACCAAAATGACCGCATGATCGGGGAAAGTTGTCCAATTCAATTGAACATCCATGACATATGGGATCATTTCTGGGCTGAGGTAAAGATAATCCTTAATGGTACTTTTCTTGCAAGTGCATTGAAAAGGTTTTTGCCATTTTAAGTATGCCAATTGTTGTGCATCCATCCAGCCTTTTGCCTCCCATTGATCAGCTTGTGGAAGGTTCCCGCGCTCCAAGTTCCAATCACCTGAAATCATTCGGAGGTCAGTGGCTCCGGTGACAATCCTGGTGGTGAGCCCTTGCAAGAGTCGGTCCGTGTTCTGTTGCACTTCTACTGAATGTGCTCCTTCACTATAGCCATAAACTGTTCCCATGGTTACCCAACGTCTGTTGACGTATGCTGATGTGGCAAGGCATCTTCCTGTGGCATAATCTTCAGCTGACCAATGGTGGACGAGGGATCTGAGTGGGTAGTGACTTACGTAAGCCACCCCAGTGTGCTTGCCTCCAAGCGTTTTAAAAGACTGGGTTTTTGGCGGAGCGGGCGCCCCGTGTGTCAGGTTGAACTTTGTATTTTGCCAAGTGATCTCCTTTTTGAAACGTCCAATACCCTGTGCTGTTAAGTGTGTTTCCTGCACCGCAAAGGTGGCACTGTAGGAGCTCAGTGCAGCAAGATTCGTACTTTTTCCCATCAACCCAGTGGTGTTGGCATTTGCAAAAATGTGAGGCCCTGGCACTGCGGCTTCCCCTAGCCTGTGATTGTTGGTGAGAACTGCTAACAACAAAACTATGGAGCGAAAGAAATTCGCAACCACCGATGTTCGCACTGGTGGATATTTGCTTGCAGACGATCTGGATCTAGGCCTCATTTCCGGTCGGCAAGAGGCTTCCATTTCGTAATTAACTGTGGCTGGTGGTGATAGTCACTCATGCCGCCCTCGCTTGGCGAGCAAAGCCTCTATCTTGTCCATTTGTTCAGCCATCTTCCTGTCCAGGGCATGGGTGATGTGATGGCTTTGTTGGTCCAATTGATGCTGCATCTGATGGACACTCGTTTCAACGCTCGATTGAGAGTGCTGAACTTGTTGGACTGTTTGGTCAATCTGATACACCTTCTGCTCCATGGTGGACTGGTGAGCTTGAACCTGGCTGAGCTGCTGTTCCAGTCTGCTGACTCTGGACTCAAATGCATCAACTTCCATTGGAACGTCCGGGTCACATTGCGCCAACTTGGGGGCGATGGCAGACATGATTCTTTTCTCGACATTGCTTTCCAGTGTTGCCATAGCGGCTGCAGGCAACGTGGGCGGTGGGTGATGGCTGGTCGGCTGCTGCTTCGGTCGGTTCGGCTGCTTCCATGGGTCATTGGCAATCCATGGATCCACGTCTCCTGTGCTTTGGAGGTGTTGCATTGTGCGCCTGGATGCTACGATGGAGTACGGCATAGTGGGCTCAAGCTGTTTTTCTTCATGGAGTTTACTGATGAGGACGTCCCCATGCTGCAAAACGTAAATCCAGTGACTTGGGTCAGATGTGGCCTGGATGGTCCACTGCACTCCATTCCCATCTTGGCTGCGTCCACGTGGTTGCAATGGACGGGCTTCCCACTGCCAGGCTTTCAGCAACTTGGAAATGGCTTCTTTGGTGGTACTGTAAGGCAAAGGGCCTAAGGAGTACAGCATCTTGTGTTGGCCTAAAAGCAAAGGGGTTTCCGGCCGATGTTTCATATGGATCTCTTGTGCATTCATGGCATCGCTTCGAAGTCCATAACGATTGGCATTACGTACCAATGTTGTTGCTTGCGGGGATGTTTGCTGGGCATATTTGGCTTCCTGGAAGGTCAGATTGGGCAACCATGTCACATGGTGGCTGGTGCTTGGATATCTCCCACATGAGGATCAGGGTTCATAGTAAATTCCTCCTGTGCCACTTTTGGTGATCAGTTCTGGGGCCCGGTCTGCAATCATCCTGAAGGAGAAGACAAACATGTCGGCGGTCTTTGCTTTCACCTTCTCATACCTTTTCGTGACCCATTGGCGATCCCAGACATCGATAACCTGCGATTCTCCTTGCTGGTCTGCTTGCAGGAGTGGCTCATTGGTAAAGATGGTCTTCACCGGATGGGCTTGCATCTCATCCCACAAGGCACCTGCTTGGTCTTGGTACACTATGCACCTGATGGCTTCGATTTGTCTTTCATCTACAGCAAGTTTGACCGCTGGCTCATTCCGCTGCACCGATTGGCTTCCCAATTGGTATAGGTAGCCTGAGGCGATGATAGGTTCTTGTGTTTGGTGACACATGGCAGGAAAACGGATTGGTTCACCTTCATGATGTTGCTCATTCTCTTTGGTGGCCAGGACTAGGACAGCCAGTCCTTTTTGGGTGACCGGTCTTGGTAGTTTGAGCACTGCTGCTGCTTCGGCTTGGTCAACCAGCACCACTCCCTCTGCATTGGGTTGAACTTGATCAGCTCTGAGCGGCCCCAGTACGCTTCCATCTTGTTGTTTAAAGACCCCAGGTGGGACCTCCAACTCGGATGCAGTGACAACCAATGGTGGCCTGGGCAATTCTGGTTGTCTCTTGGCTGCTTTCACTGGCTTTCGGCCAAATTGGTTTCTGTGACTTGCTCTGGTTGCGATTTGGAAGTCAAGCTCATCTTGCATGATCAATTTCAGCATTGGGCGTACCTGGTTGGCTGCTTGTTTCAATTCTGCCCAGGGTCTCTTGGCTGCCAAGGCATTGCGGATGCTACCATGTGGAATCTTTTCCATGATTGTGGTGGCTCGTTCAGTTGCTCTGTCTGCCCAAACCCCATGCTCAACGAGCAGCTCTGTCAGCTTGTGGCTGAGTTCAGGGTCATGCTTGGTACCTCCAAGAGCTAAGCTGCTGATCACTTGCAGGTGCTCGTCAGTGTCAAGCAAATGTTTGGCGAAAAGGTATCGCCACCCTTCAGCTTGCTTGGGAAGGATTCCAGTTGGCATACATCCTGAGAGGTTGGCGATGATCCATGCAAAGGCCTGGAAGCCGCAATCAGCATGAAACTGTTGAGGGAGGACTTTCTGGGTCACTTCTAAAGTTTTACCCATGTCATTTGCTATCTCAGTGGCCGACTGGATGAAGCAACTACCTTCTGGTGTGGTGCAAAGTTGGATCACACTGTCTTTTCGGCGGATGACTACTGGCACCCAGTGTCGGTCGATAATGGCTGCAGAGGCAAATGTTTGGCTGTCGGATGCTTGATGGATTGGGTGGCAAAGCCACACTCCCGCTTCTTCAAGTGCAGCAGCTTCACTGAAATAATGGTTAGGCTGGAAAACTGTGATCCCCCCATTGATTTCGGCGACAGAGAGGTAGAAGTCCATTTCATCTTTGGCTACCCATGATCCCTGTTTCCATAAGGCTTGGATACGGCTGCACGGAAAGTCAATCTCTGGTGCTGTTTCTTCTGTGGTGAGCCGTGGGCACTTAGTGAGCTTGGGATGTTGGCGGAGCATGATCATTTGTTTGGCATGCAAGGGTTCATAGATTGGCAACGGTGAGTCTACCCACGTTCTTGGGAAGATGGGTTGAACCATAGTGCCAAGCTTCGCTTCTGCCTGTGTGATTTGGCCAGGTGTTACTTCTGTGCTGGCTTTGATTTCACATGGGATTCGTGAGTCTTGGTGGAGCACCCAAATCTGTTGCCATTGCTGATCGGTGGCAGCTGTTGCAGTCTTGTCATATTCGTCTTCTTCACATGCTCTGTTGATCGAGTTGTGTTCGTCAATATTCTGGCTAGAAGCTCCTGAAGGCTTGGTTTCATCTTCACGGGTGTGATCTGGATGACTTGTTTTGTCATCTACGACCGGTCCAGCATCAACAGGTAGGTGTCCACAAAGTGACCCTCCTGCGAGGGTGGTGCCGGTCAACGGTTGCACTGGAAGAAGTTCTTGCCTTGGTGGCTGGACTTGGTCTGCTTTGTGTTGGGCCAACCTTGGATTGATCGCCTGTGTGGTTTGCTGACTGGAGTGAGCGGCTGCTTCACTTGGTTTGTGCAGCTGGCTGCTTGGCTTTGCTTGAAAGTGATCTTGTGGTGTCAATCGGCGCCGTTTGTTGGATTCAAAACCCAGCACTCCTCCATTCGTCGGTGGTGGAGCTTGCGCCTGTTCCAGTGCTAGCAACTGCTGGACGGTGTTAAGTTCTGCTTGTGTGCTGGTGGTTTCTGACTGGAATGGATGTTGCTGTTGATCACTGCTGTCTTTGGGATGCATCGCTGTAGGATGTGATTGGGGCAATCGCCAAGGCATTGATACCCCACACTCTGGATGTGTTGCATCTGGCGGCAACTGAATCCTTTGATCTTGTGACTTGTTGTCAAAAACCCCATGCTCTTGGCTTGGCTTGTATGGGACGTTTTGACAAGGCTGTTGATGGCTTGGGTCACGGATAGGTGTTTGGCTCGGCTGATGTACTGGCTGTTTGGCTGATTGCAAGGCTTTTGTTGGTACATCTGGTACATGTTCATGAACCACCTGGTCTTGACCTGGCTTGAAGTTGGGATCGATTGACTGGGGTTCTTTGTTGGCATGTTCGGCTGCTTGGTGCATGCATTTGTCAGCTGGTTGACATTGATCAGGCTCCGATGGCAGACACTGACTTCGGGCAACCGACTGGACAGGACATGACTTGGACTTCTCGGATGTTTGTGGCAAGGGCCACCCCGCCTGGACACTCGGTTGGACAGACACGGATGTGTGTGGCTTTGGCCACCCCGCCTGGACATCTGACTTGACACTTTCGGCTGTGTTTGGCAATAGCCACCCCGCCTGGACACTACCAAACTGACCAACTGTTGTGTGTGTTTTGGACTGCTCGGCATGACATGGTTTCTGACTGACAGTACCTTCGGATGTTTGTGGCCGTGGCCACCCCGCCTGGACAAGACCGACATGACCGACTTGGGCGTCTACTACCGACGGCCGACTTGACTCTGCTGGGCGTGGTCTGAAGCTGGGACATTCGAATGTTTGTGGCTGTAGCCACCCCGCCTGGACAGGACCTACATGACCGACTTGGACTCCGGTGACATGAGGCGGACATGACATTTCTGGGCATGCTCCATGACTGGGACACTCGGATGTTTGTGGCTGTGGCCACCCCGCCTGGACAAAACCAACATGACCAACTTGGACTCTGGATGCAGGATGAGGACATGACTCAACTGGGCAAGATTCATGACCGGGACACTCGGATGTGTGTGGCTGGTGCCACCCCGCCTGAGACCGAACGTTCGGGCTGACTGGCACTGCATCTGCTACATCGGGGCTCGCCTCTGTTTTGATCAATGAATCATCTTTGGTTGGGCATTGATTGGGACCCATTGGTTGAGGTTCACCCTGTTGTTCTTGCTGGCCATGAGGACGCTCAGATGCACCCAAATCTTGCATTGTGGTGAGGCTACCACCAAGCTGTGAGGAACTACCACCTGCAAAAGGGAGGGAACCCTCAGTTGATACCATGCCACATGACTTCTCACCTGGATTGGACTTGGCTTGAACATGTCGACATTTCTTGGGGGTAAAACATGCACGATGGAAATCTCTGGCGCTCCCATGTTGTTCATTACCTGCACCACTGGGTGGAGTCGGCATGACCAGTGGAACCTTCTGTCCTGCTTCTTCTCCTTGTGATTCGTGACGAGCTGGTTGGCTAGGCACTTCCTTTGCTTCCGGACCTGGATGCACAGCTAAGGATGCTTTGGGTGTTTCGTCCAAAACTTGAGCGGGGTGCAGGGTCCATGGTGTGACGGTGGCATCTTTCATGTGATCAATCATGAATTGAAAACTTCGACATTCAACTGTCGTTTGTTCCCCAAAAACTTCATCCCTGGCTTTTAACAGGTTTCTCATCAGCCTAAGCAAGACCGTTTCTGGCTTGGAAGGTTCCGGCAAAGCAAGCAATTGATGGAGGTGTGTCATCATGCATGCTCCGATCCATGCTGATTGCAATGGCGATGCCAACTGGCCTAACGCACACAAGGCCAGGCGTGTCTGAGGACCCCATGAACATCCTGGATACATCCCATTCAAAAATGCCAACTCATCAGGTGAAATGTGCCGGAAATTAGGATAGACATTGTTGCCACATCTCGATTCCCCAAACAGTCTGATCAAAAGTCCATGTAATCCACCTGAATTCAGTCGCTGTTCCGTGAATGGATATTTTCTGCACCCACATGGACAACCCATCAGTTGGTTTCCACAACTATGGAGACTGGTCGCCATTTGCCCCTTCCAAGGCACCATGTTGGACTCAAAACCAAAGGCTGCGAATTTCCCCAACTCGTAAAGGTCCAATTGCAGTTGTTTGAGGGTGTGTTCATCCACATGTTGAAACTGCTGCAAAACATGGGCTACCATGGGTCTTGGGTTGACCTCAGGACATGCTTTCAACTGGACTGCACCAATGGCCGGATGTGCAAGTACACACCACCAACGACTACGACGTGTTGGCCAAATCTGTTGGAGATGGAGTACGTCTTGTGTGATGTGGTACCCGGTTTCCTTGGCAAAGTCCTTCAGTGTCTGTTGTACCCATGGGCAAGTTTTTGCCTCGGATACACATTCTAAGACTATCAGTCCATACTGGCCAAGGAATCCTAAACGCAGCACACCAGGCAGTGTTTGTGACCTGGGGTCTTCTTGATGTCTACGATCGCCGAGTCTGCTGTACGGTTGACAGCTGATACCTGCCGCCAAAGTTTTTGCTGCTGGGAATTTCTCACTGAGATCGGCCAGAAGCTGATCTGTACAAACATCTCCATGGATTGTCTCGGATGCATGCAGTCGTTGGGCTAAGGAAAACAAAGACTGATTCCAATCACACCTGGCGGCAACCTCAAACCCCGACTCTTCCAGACCAACGCCTAGACAACCAATGCCTGAGCATACCTCTACAACTGATCGCAACTCCCTGGCAGAAATGCTTGGCTTGTCAAAAATCCTAGTGGCTTCACCTGCTTGCAAAGTGCCTGCAGATGGTACAACCGCTTTGACCACAAGGATGATGGTGACCCCTGGCTGTAAATGCCCTTTGAAACGCATGAAGGTTCCCTTCAAAGCAGTCTTGACCAGGTGACAACGCTGAGACTCATCATGAATGGCTACTTGCAACAAACCAGTATAGTCAACCCCAATGATTGGGGGATCTTCCAGATGTAGTTCACCCATGGCTAAGCAAAACACCCAAGGTTTCGATGTTACAGTGCCACTACTGGAAAGACTTGGGCCACAGCACTGGGTCAAAACCCTGGTACCCTAGGTACCTGAAATAGCTGGTTAATAGTTCATGGATGTAAAAGTTCTCATACTGCAGATGGAAGAAAGCCTGCACCAATTGGTAGACGGCTTATCTCTTTCCAAACCCTTTACTTACAGTGGTTCATAGTTACCAATAGTTACCCTCTGGTAAACTAACAGTTTGTGAACTTGAAAATGGCCCAGTCGAAATAGTTGATTTACCCATGAAACATGGTGGATCTTTCCACCGTTTGTTGAATTTTTGTATGTTTACCAGGCCGGGTACCAACTGGTCAGAATTTCGCACGCATCCACAACTCGGATTTGACCCATCGCCTGAGCCTTATCCCCTCGGATGCTGATCTTGGCATTGTCAAAGCGCACCTGGCTGCCGGGAGCTGCATCTGAAGAGCGAGATCAAGTGGTTGTTCACTGCTGGAAAATACCCAACAAAAACATGGTGAATCCCCATGGTCCCCCATGAAAAATCACCATAGTTGCCATATGTTGCCATAGTTGATGAGCAAATCCCATAGTTGATGAGTAAATCCCAACAAAAACAATGGTGAATTCCCATTGCTGATACGCTTAAGTTCCCAAGCATAGCACCATGGCAGTACCCAACCATCCCCCGATCCCAAGAGAGGCCGGCCTGGTTCCAGGGTCGCAGTGCAAAACCACGATCCGCTGGGAAACTGAGCGTGGCACTCATCAAAGGTGGATTTGTTTTGGGAAATCCGATGAACACCTTTAAATACGGAGGAAATAAAATCAAGGAATGAATACCCATGATACACAAAAGTTCGGGAAATACCTTAAGGATAGGCTTGTTGTTTATCATGTAGGAAGCGATGATTTTTTGTATGTCATGTCTTATCCTCATTTTCTCTAAGTATCCTGCATGTTTAATCCAACGTGATGGACCAAACATATCCCCAAGTGATGAGCTCAGTTTGATGGGTGATATCAATGACATCCGAAGCTGATCATGCACCATGACTGGTGTGATCTTTGGGAATATCATCACTGGTTGGTGGTGCAATAACCATCTTGAAAAATATGAGTTGGTCAATGGGAAGGATGACAACCCATATATTATGGAACAATAAAAAATGTTTGAAACCACCAACCAGAGTATTTGAGTGATTCTGTACAGATTCACATTCCACTTAGGTGAGTTCTAATGCTCCCAGCTGATCAGCCATACTCGTTGATGAAGTTAACAAGATTGCCAGCGGTGATGGCCAATCTTGGATACCCCTCCGCTGTCGATCCTGTAAAAACAAAAGGATCATTGCCACCCCTGGGTTCATGTGGGTATGGATCAATACCTATTAATACCATTTTTAGGGGAATGAACATCCATTTACCAGCTATTTTGATGTTCACCAGGGGTACAAGGTTTTGACACACTGCCATTTTTTGTCTTTCCAGTGTTCATGCAAAGCCGCCTCCTGACCCCCCACTGGCTACAAAAATATCAAGTCCAGCTCAGTACCTCAAAATGATCAATCCAGCAGGGTTTAGCCATGGGTTTAGCCATGTTTACCCACATGTTCATGGCGTTTCATGGTACTCCCCCAGCTTTCTTGGTTGAAACATGTTGAAACCACCAGAACTTCTGGGCCGCCAACTCAGGGTTGCCACCTATGAGCCATGAGACCTCGGAGGTAGGTGGAGGAAGCCAAACGATGCTTGGATGAGGATGGGTTGTTCACAATGGGCTAAGGTCAATTAGTTTGCCAACAATCAACGATTAACCTAGGTTGATAAAATGAAAATGGTTTGGGATTTTTCCAAATCGATAATTAATCAAGTTGGTTCGTAAATTACGTTGCCAACAAACATTGGAGAACAACCTATCCAACAATTTTGCCAAAATTATTGGGACAGTTCACCCCAAAAAAATGAAACTTAACCAAGTAATCTACGACAGGTAAGTCGGTAAGCATAAGTAGGTCAACTATAATATATAGGTTTGTTGGGTTGCCCGCCCCAAAATATCCATAATATTGCAAGAACTGCCTTCCCGAGTCATGATTCGGGGAATATTGTGCCCACGTTGAAGTGATGTCTATGTTTTTTTTGTTTAACTCTGTTTAGGGTACCATCACTGAAAAACAGGTATAGAATTCTATAATCCCATGATCAGGACAGTCACTTTCTCTATGTCAAAACTATCATACCGCCAACTTACCACCCTATGAGAGGTCTGCAGCTAGAACATAGACAAAAGGGAGGAGGAATGTAGTACAAATCTTTGGACTAGTGATCCAAGACCAAACAGCTGCTGTTAGGACAGCCAATTTAACCCTGCCAACATTTGCGGTTGAGAACTTCCCCCTAAACAATTGCCTTTCTGAGGGTCTATGTGAGTTGGGAGTTGGGGGGATGGTCAATTCCCATTGATCATGTTTAGCTTGAATTGCTTGAATCCACATGTCAATCATTTTCAATGATCAAATCACCATTTTGGCTCTTTCAATCAGAATTCTTGTGACTTTTCTGGGAGATACACCTGCAATTGAACCCCGATTCCCTGGATCCCAGTAGCGTTTCCTCAGCCGGGGGTCCCCAACGGCCCCAAGTCTCGTGGTGCGAAACCTGGTGCCAGGTGATGCCTCAGTGACCTGCCGCAGCAGGCGCAGCGGAAGCCATGGCTGGCATGGTGGCAGCTACAATGTGGGGCCCTCCAGTGATGTGAACGTTGCTTTATGAACCCAATTCACTATAGGTAGAAGTATCATAAACCATAGTGAAATTGGAGTTATGTGAACCCCAACTTAGCGATTTCGTTTGGGGGCTCCACATTGTAGCAACTGTTTGCATCTTTTTTGGGGGGAAAAGGGGAAACAAAAATAATCACATGGTGAAACAGGTTCGGATCTGCATAAAAACCCAAGGAAAGGGCTGCCCAGAACCTACTTCTTGGTTCAAATAAGGAGTTGAGGGGTTGCCAACTGTTGGAAGGACCCGCTTGATCTGGAATATACATCAAACACTACAATATCTCTTTGTCTTCATCCTCTGACTATGAATCCACCCAAATCACTTTTCAAATTCTGACCCAGAAGCTACATCCATGATCTGTGGGCAAAATGGGTAAACAATATGGAAACGTTCAAAATACAATGTGATGAATGTCATCTATCACATCCTGGAAAAGTGTGTCTACTTATTACTTCGGGAGTTCCCAAAAACCCAATAATCCATCATTTTCCACCCAAACTCCTATTTACAAATACTTTAAATCGGTATAAATCATCGTTAAATCTTGTAGGTGACAACTTGTTGTATCTGGGATTTCTATAAAAGTCATGGATGCAATCAGCCTCTCATCTCATGTCACATCCGCCTTCAACATCACCGGACCCTCTGTGAAAGCGTACCTGGGAACAGGTGACATCGAAGCCCGACTTTTTCGCAGTGGTGGTGGGATAATAATCTATGGATAATGATCTATGGATAATAGTCTATGGATCATAATCCAATTATGGATAACAATAATAATCCAACAATAATCTATCCCATATGCAACCCATGGTGCTGGAATATTGACCAACATTTACCCGAACAAAATCACCCAGTTGTGCAGGTAGTTATATACCAGCACCATGGTTCGCATTAATGGGATGGGTGAAGAGTGGCTTTCTCAAAGGTATCAGTTTGTCTGAAAATAGGGCAAAGCCATGCAAGCCACAAAGAGTAGCTTCAAGAAATGTGTGTCATGCAGGTGGTGCCCCCCCCAGTTATAAATTGGTGAAATAAGCCCATGAATACTATAGATATATCACCAACAAAAAACATAGTTATTGGAGTTATGTTCACCAACTTAGCTATCGAACGGGGGCACCACCTTGTACAATATTGACCGGAACCTGTAGCTTGGAGGGATCTAAACATTTGACCCACCTAACTTGATCAGAGTGTCTGAGAGACTCAGAAGCTACGCCTTGAGAAAGGCCTCATGTTTTCCACCGTTTACCGAACGGGGGAACATCAATTGGCTCTGTAGACTAGGAAAGCCTGATACTGTCCTCCTTCCGGCTGGACACCTCCGGCGTGTTCGTTGTTTGATGCCCAAAGTCGCCTCCAGACATATCCGTATCTGGAAGTATGGGTACAAGAAACCTGTATTCAAGCAACCCAACAACACTCAGCTCCCCAAACCCGTGCCGCTGGATGTATTTGACGCTTCGGCATGGGGCACAATTTGTCTACAAAGTCAGCTGCGCGACGCCACAGAACGCTCCTCTCAGCAAACTCATAGTATCTCAGGATTCCAACTGGACAGAGGAAGCAACTACTGGTATGTGTGTCAAACAAGAGATAACTAACCTTTGAGTTCAGAACCAACCTTTCAAACCTTTAAACCAATCCCTGGAGCCCAAAAAATCTGTCCCAGATTCCTCAGCCGCTCCTGTTGACGTCGTGCTCCTGGTGAACCCCCACGAAGTGCTCGACTTCATCGCGTTCTTCCAACTCCTTCCATGGGGGTCACTGTGTCTTGGAATTCTGAGACACCCATCACCCACCAGATCATCTAGGATGGATAGACCAAGTTGCTGTGGAAACCTCATTGACATTCATTGACTATATAGATATCACATGTAATATCATATGTAATTATATATATACATTGTATATCATATTTACCATAGACCCTGCTTATTGGAGTTGTAAATCTGGCTAACAACTAAGGGGCACCATCTTCTACCAGCCCTTCAGGGTACCTGGGCATCTCCAAGAGCGGGATAGCTTCAGGAAGAACATCTCTGGGATATTTCACCGCGAATAACACACCAAAACACATCCAAGCTCAAGCTATCATAAGCTATGGACAATCTTGGATAGCCATAGACATCCCGCAACATCATTTGGAGCTCCTCTTAGCACTCGGTTTCGCCACATCTTGGCTGCTTAACCTATACTGTATGTTGCTGGTGAAACCCCATTGTTGGGGCTTAAAAGTTAAGTTCCTACCAGTTCAGTCCGTTTTCCCACATACCCATCTAATATTAAAACACAAATATATTGCTCACTTTATGGATACCCATCGTAAACCAGGGGATTTTCCCACATACCCATCTAATATTGCTCACGTTATGGATAAAATCCCCTGAAACCGATGTTTACGATGATCCCCCAGTCATGGTTGGCCACCAGTATAGAGATTCGTAAACCACTGTTCGATTTACCACAATACCAAAGGACACTGCTACCTTTATCGGACCTGGCTAATTCAAACCCATCCAACATCTGTTCAACCCAACTGACTCTTGGCCATGGTTGGCTGATATAATAGACATGTGAGAGATGCATTCAATAGTTGGCCATAGTCGGGCAGAGATATATTCAGTGTCAACCAGTTGGCCATACACATTATTCACAAAGAAACATTCATTTCTCAACATGTCTCACTGAAAATACATGTGTATATATATATGTATTTTTATATATATAAATATACACATAATATGTTATTTTTTAACTAATAATAATAAACATATCTAAATCCTAATATGAACATGATATGTACATATCTAAAGATATTATGTTGACATCTACAAATATGGAGGGTTTCCATAGAGGATCCCCAAGTCACCATGGTTTCAACAGGGATTCGCCATGATTCGCCCCGGCGTTGGTCCAGCACTTTCCGGCCGTACTTGCCCAGTTCCACGATGCCATTGCCCCACTCCTAGCGTGGTGACCACGTGGCAATTACCATAGGGAGATCATGGAAATAGTCGAAATTTAATGGAGATATAAGGCTGGTTGGTTGTTTTAACATGTTTTAACCATCTTGAAAAATATGAGTTCGTCAATGGGAAGGATGACATCCCATATATATATATAT